>Ga0098036_1000242_pt1 | contig 25815 bp, 43 predicted proteins | sample 4_EtaG_FD_77064 | JGI IMG/M metagenome (GOLD analysis project Ga0098036, IMG submission 77064) | Marine viral communities from the Subarctic Pacific Ocean - 4_ETSP_OMZ_AT15127 metaG | ecosystem: Environmental > Aquatic > Marine > Oceanic | place: Pacific Ocean | collected 2015-01-07 | reverse complement strand
TGTTGGTTCTTGAGATACATCCCAACAATTAAGGTTGGAAGCGACAGTTCTTCTTTCGCCTTCTCCCTTAAAAGGATATACCATGTGTTGCAACCATGAAGGGAAAACCAACAACTTCCCTACTTCTGGTTGCATAACAAAAGACTGAGGTGGCCTCAATCTATCTGTGTCCATTAATTGATTCAATCCATATTGAAATGCTATATATCCATCGCAATCACCAGATGCTTTGTATAAAGAATAATTGCCATCGCCAGCAGTCGGTTGATCTAGTATCTGTTGCGGAACTTTAGTCCAGCTAGTCGTAGATATACCCATTATGGTTTTAGTGCCGTGATCGTGTATTGGATTGTAGTCACCCTCATAGCTGTGTACTGACCAGGTTTCATCTATAGCTACTGCTTTAGGGTGTTTTAATCTTGAGCCTGTTTGTTGTGAAAAGAAATTAATATAATCTGCTCCCAATGAACTTATAAGTTCATTGTATTCTTTTAATCTTGGGTCTGCATTATCCATCAATAACTGTTCGCCTTGTGTTATTTGCCCAACCAAAGTATCTGCTAAAGATTTTTTATTTTCATCTTCAACGTATTCGTCAAGATAATCATTTAAGTCCTCAACCATACCTTCTGGCATTTGTGTTTCCATAACAAAAACACTAGGCATATTATGTACTGTTACTTCTGCCATTAACTAGGTACGTTAAAATCGTTGTCTGCTGTGCTTTGTGCTGGTGGGTTAGTAATAACACTATCTACTTGACTAGCAAACACTGTATCCCAATGTGAAACAGGACATATTGCTACTAAGTCAGCATTACTCCAACTACCTTTAGCTTTTAACGTAAAATTAGTTGCTGTTACATTTCCATCTGCATCGTAATCTTTTTGATTTACTGAGGTGTGAAAAGTAGATGTGTAGTAAGTAGCATCGCCCTCACTATCGTTTTCATACTTCATTTCTATATCCCATTTATCAACTTTGCTACTGCTGTTAATGTATGGGGTACAGTTTACTATTGCTTTGCTTACTGCCATTTTTTACTCCTTATTTTCTAATTCTTCGACTTTAGCCGAAAGTTCTTTAACTGCATTTACCAAGTACCAAGTTATGTTATCAGGCTCTACAGATTTAACACCTGACTCTAATGTTTTTACAACGTCTGGTAAAACTTCTTCTATTTCTTGGGCGATAACTCCAAGCTGTATTCCTTCTTTTTCTACGACAGCTTGGTTTGGATTGTCAAAATCTGTGACTTCATCTTTAGTTCTATACTCGAAGTTTCTAATCCTTATTCCGTTTATAGCATCAAGACCTTTAGTGTTATCTTCTATGTTCTTTTTAATTCTTCTATCAGAAGTAGTCGACCAAGAACTATTATTAGCTTCATTATATGCTCCACTACTACCACCTATAAAACCATAATTAGAACCTTTACCTGTAAGACCATTACCAACTATACATTGACCATCGTGACCACCACCAGACGAAACTGTGCCTTGACCTATAATTGTATTACCACCACCTGTTGTTAAGGCATCACCTGCATTATAACCAAGAACCACGTTAGAATTACCACCTGAAAGGTCTGGTGCAGCATTAGCACCTAGAACAGTATCCTGAGTTCCATCAACCATATTAATAGCTGCTCCTGATCCAACTGCCACATTGTAATTAGTTGTGGTACAAGAACCTAAAGCATTTACACCAATGGCTGTGTTGTAAGAACCTGTAGTCATAGCATCAGCAGCTACATAACCCATAACAGTATTCTCTGTACCTGTGGTATTTACAAACAGAGTTCTATGTCCAATCGATGTATTGTAAGAACCAGTAGTAGTAGCAGCTTGTGCATCGTGTCCTACTGCTGTATTTCGAGAAGCTGTAGTGTTTGCAGCTAGTGCCACAGAACCTACTGCAGTATTTTCATCTCCTGTAGTGTTTACTCCTAAAGCATTTTCTCCCACTCCTGTGTTGTTAGATGCTGTTGTATTAGCATCTAGAGTAGCATATCCAATCGCTGTATTGCTACTACCAGTTGTATTAGCTTCTAATGCTTTACGACCTACAGCTATATTTGTAGCACCTGTTGTGGTAGCTTTTAGTGCATTACTACCAACAGCAGTGTTGCCATCTCCTGTAGTTTGTGCCGTTAGAGCATCGTAACCTATAGCTACTGTATTTGAAACTGTGGTGTTGGCATCTAAAGCTGCTCTACCAATGGCAACATTATTTGCACCAGTTGTGTTAGCTTCTAAAGCACTTGAACCTACTGCTACGTTGTAGTCGGCTGTTGTTGTTTCTGCTCCTGAAGAATAACCAATAAAAGTATTTTCTCCTCCTGTGGTGATTGAATGTCCCGCACTAGAACCGATTACAACGCTGTCTGAACCTGTAGTTGCTTCATCCATCGCTTGATAACCAATAGCTACGTTTCTTTGTGCTGTAGTCATAGAAGTACCTGCTGCAAAACCAACCACAGTATTATTATCACCCGTTGTCAAAGCAGCAAAAACATCAACACCTAAACCAGTATTATAGTTTGCTCCACTTATAGTTCCTGTAGTAGCATCTCCAAGCATAATAGATGAAGTACCAAAAGTTTTAGCATCTGATAAATCATTTATTGAACTTGCACCACTTGCATCTTCCCAAGCTACACCACTTCCTGTAGAAGTTAATACTTGTCCGTCACTACCTTGTGCGCTGCCGATTGTTAGATTATCTGTTTCTAGTGTTCCATCAACATCTACATCACCTGAAATATCTAAAGCAGTACCAATAAGTGTTTGTGTAAATGTTACTTGTCCATTAGAAGCAATAGTCATAGCGTCTACATCTGATGCAGAGCCAATAGTTTTGCCATCACCAATAATAAGATCGTCAGTTAGTGTGACTATACCTGTTACTGCTAATGTAGAAGCCATATCTACAGCTCCGTCTATATCTACTACGTCTAGGTTAGTAGTACCATCAACGTCTAAATCACCATTAAAGTCTGCATTACCAGCTAAAGTTAATGTAGAAGACATATCAACTGTACCATTAATATCAATAGCTGTAGCTGTTAAATCAATTTCATCTGTTGCACCTAAACTAAGTACAGTTGCACTTGAGCCTTGTATAAACTGACTGGCATCATTAAAACAAATTTTATTAGTAGAATTTAAAGTTAATCCTGTTCCATCTGTATGTGTAAGGGTAGTGTCTCCGTCTGCACCAAAAGTAACAACTGCTGAATCAGAGGTCAAACTTAAATCGTCTTCTACTTTAAGATCTACAGCATTAATACTAGCAAAAGCATCAACAACTGCTGCTCCTGAACCAGCACCATCTAGGTAGACTGCTTTGGTATCACCAGCTGGTATGGTCACGTTAGAACCAGTACCTTGTGAAATAATAATATTTTGAGAACCTGTTGTTCCGTTCTCTATAAATTGCATCCTATTAATAGTGTTAGGAGCAATCGTAATAGTACAAGCAGAATCTAATGCGCCTGTGTATTTAACATACATAGCTCTAACTGGGTCAGTAGCTCCGTCTGCTATTGTGCTTGTGTGTGTATCTGCGTTAGTTGTTATGCCTTCTGTTCCGTAACCCAAGGCCTCACCAATTAGTTCTAAGTTTGTGTTTGTAGTCGTACCCCAGGTCCCTGACCCATCACCTGTGGCCATCTCATTAAGTCTTAAATCATTTACATATGTGCTTGCCATTCTTTACCTCTTTTTTATTAAGCAACTTCACTCCAATCAGGAGTTTGAGTGTCTGTTATAGTAGTATAATTTGGAGTTTGAGTTTCATCAATACGAGACCAAACTAAAATTGTTCCTACTGATCCTGTTGCGCTTTGACCTATTGGGTAAACGTTTGCTTCTGAATCTATTGTTACAGAACCTACGGACCCAGTAGCAGTTCCTAGTGTAACAGATATATTGTTATTAGTAACAAGGCTTATAGTTCCAAGCGCAGAAGTTCCTACAGTGCCTGATCCAGTAAGAGTTACAATAGCCTCTCCATCTACAGCAACAGAAATACTACCAACAGTCCCAACTGCTCCTTCTACAACAGCAATTGCTTGAGCATTTACACCTGCTGTTGGTGCGCCTGTTGTTCCTACTTGAGAAGCTGGGGTTACATTAGCTTCTGCGTCTACAGATACTGTACCTAATGCTGAAGTTCCAGCACTAGGTGCTGTAAGTGTGACTGGTAAGGGTTCTCCCCAGGTTAGTTGCCCCCAGGTTCCACGACCCCACCCGTTAATATTAGCCATTTAAGGCCTCTTTAAGCGATTCTAATAATCGCTGTGCTTGCTGCAGCTGCTGGAAATACAATTGTAAAATCTCCGGAGGTAGATGTTTTATCACCACCAAAATCAATTGTAGCTACTGATTTATCACTATTTGTGTCGTTATAGATCATACAACCTCTAGCAGTGATGGAAGCTGTTCCAAAAGTCAAATCAGAAAAATCTGTAAAACCTGTTGTGCCTCCACTTGTTGGTGCTATGTTAGTTAAAGCTGATCCACCCGCACTATAGTTTGTTCCTGATGCTTCTTGGTTTGTACTGTAAGCTGTAGTAGCAGCACCCATTGTTGCCGAACTTGTATATAAAGCTAGTTTAAAAGAGTTGCCACCAGAAGCAGAGAAGTTATGTGTTGCTTCTAACAGTTCTTTTTTGAAGCTAGTGGTTAATGTTGATGTAATTGCCATTTCAAATACCTTTTATTATTTTTGCTAAATCCTCTGCATCTCCTTGTATCAATTTTTGAATTAGAGACGATTTATATGATTTTATAGCATTATTCAAGTAAATCAAACACACTTTATAAATTAAATCTTCATAAGCTTTTGCCTGATCTTTAATATGGGGAGCACTATCTTCTGAATAACTAACTATTTTATCTGTTAATTGCTTTGCCCAAAACTCTGGAGGGTGTCCACCAAACTTTGTTGTTGCTACTTCTACGACACCTAATTCTGGCACTCCATCTGGTGTTATTTTAATTACCATTTTTTTGGCTCATTAATTCTTGGTTCTAAGTGGTTGTCGTTTCTATCTATTAAAATAGGCTCTCTTTCTTCTTCTGGTCCTTGCATTGATATAGCTTCACTTCTTTTTATGGCAGTCATAAAACCTTCTCCATTTGACATAATTACTAAAGGATCTTGGAGTCTGTGATACCCATATAGTTTTTCTTCTGCAATTATATTTGTATCTAATAATCCACTTGTTTTTGCAACTTCAATTTGAACACCAAGATGCATAGCTTTAGATAGCCAAAACTCTACACAAGCTCTACCAGATTCTGCAAAGTGTAAATTACCTTTATAACTAAAGTCTATTCCAAACAGCTTGATTGTTTCTACCTTGTTCCACAATGCAAAAGCAATTGCATAAGCAACAGTGTTATTTAAGTAACAACAATTAAATTCTTGTAATATTTCATTAATTGGAAATTCAATTAAGTTTTTGCATCTATCGTCTAATTCACAAGTATAAACAGGTTTATCATCGTTTAATAAAACTTCTACCATTCCATCTGTTTGACCTCCAGCATCATCTGTATCTAAGAATCTGCTAACCGGGTCCATCATAAAAGTTCTGTCGTGGAATATTACAGATCCCACTGAGTTAATAGCCCACACCTCATCAAAGTGTGCTCCATGTGATTTAGCTAAATTATAATCGTGCCAACTTTTGCCCAAACCCACAATAGCAACACTTTTGCCTTCTAAGCTTTTTATTCTCTCCATATTTTTCTCTCTCCTTTATGTAACTGTTGTTCTAAGTGAATCGTATCTATATTCGTCTCTTCTTCCCCTGGCTTCAGCCATATTTTTTAATCTTTGAATTTCTTGACCAAATCTAGTCTCATACACAACTTGCATTTCTGGTTCGCCTTTCATGAATGTAGACGCTTCTATTAAACAACCATAAAGCAATGCGTTACGAGCATTCTTAGAAATCCATGTTCCAGTTGTTTGTGAAGTTAAACTAGTTGGTTCGTAAAGATAATGTAGTTCAACATTGTAATCTTGATCTGGAACAGGTGAAACTATTAAAGTAGATCCATTGTCACTTCCAGTAGATAGTTCTTTATCAAAGTCTGCATAATACAAAGGTCTTCCTCTTTCTGAAGTAGCCACTGCATCATTAGAATATTCACGCATAAAGCTAGTGTGTTTTTTATCTAAGTAATGGTAATCGTTATTGCTATCTATAACAGCTAAAGAAAAACTAAGTTTAAAGTCTGTAGGAGCTGTTAGATAAGTATTTCCAGTTGTTAAATTACCAGTAACATTTTTTCTAAAATAATCAAATTCAATCAACTCAGAGATTCTTTCTTCTGTATTAATAATCATATCGTTCAATGTATTAACAAAAGTTGTTTCTTCATTTTCTACATAGCTTTGTATGAGTGTTTTTAATTCAGTTAATGTCATGATGTGATTGTAACCTCTCCAACTGAGCCTGTCATTTCATCTACTGTAAAATTTGATCCAACGATAGCTGGATTCATAGAGTTGCCTTTCTCTATATTAGTATAAATTACAACAACAAAACCTTCGCCTATACCTACATCTTCACTTGGTCTAGGTTTATATAAAGCTTCTGGGTCCATTACGTGAGGCAATGGTTCTAATTGAGGATGTTTAACTTCAAAACATGTGGGACATGTTTTTAGCCCATTCCATTCTTCTTTTAGTGCAGAAAGTTTATATTCAAAGCCACATCTATCGCAAATGGCTTTTGCATATTTACCAATTGCATATGTCATGATTATGAAACTGTTCTGAAACCGACCCTAAAAGAAGCTCTATCTTCATCCTGGCTTAAAGCCCTTTCAAATTCTTCTTCATACATTTGTTTTAACATTACTACTCTGTCTGGAGCTTTCTTAATTGCTATGTAGTATGCAAGTCCGGCTGCAAAACAAGGATAAAATCTGAAAGGCATATCCATTGTATTAGTTGGTTTATCAGCATCATCCATCCTTACAAGTTTATTAAACACTAATACGTCTGTACTGTTCTCTGGAGAAGGCCATATCTTTAATACAGGTGTGGTTAATTTATCAAGAAAGAATTGAGAAGGTCTAGATTTAGTTGTTTTTGTTGGAATATTTGCGTATTCGCTTCTACTAATTCTAGACATTTGTAGATCTAAATTAGTGCTATTAGTATTTCTTCTTACAGAACAATCAAGTATATCTATAACATTAGAATTTAATGTGTAATCATTTTGTCCTTCAGTAACAGTTTGAGTTGCTTGTTCTATAGTCCATTGGTTTAATCCTCTATTAGCCCATTCAGATAACATTAGATTAATAGATCTTTTAGCAGTTTTTAAATCATAACCTGTTCTAAGTTCTAAGCCACATCTTTCAAATGCTTCTTCTACAAATTCGGCTACATTTGGCTCAAAATCTGTGCTACTTGATGTTGCCATTTACTTTGCTGATTTAGTATTCTTTCAAAATAGTTAAAACAATTACATAAGAATCGCCACTAGCATGTCCTGTTGTTGTAAGTTTTATATCACCTGTTTTACCGCTTCCAGAAGTATTTTGTAACCCGCTAAAATCTGAAAAATCAAACGAATCGCTATACCCTGAGTTTAAATCAAGAGCAATGGTGTCTGTAGTTGCGTCCCAAAGCAACTTAACGCTCATTCCAAAAGTTGTATAAACTATCTTTTCTATCTTACAACCAGTGCAAGTAGCTCCATCTGATCTTGCAGATAGAGCGCTTACATCGACTTTAGTAACAGCTGATTCACCTGTTCCATCAGAGGTGTTAGTAAGCTGTATAACAGCTATTCTATCGCCATCTTGAATTGTTGTTGATGTTACTGCATCTGCCATTGTTTACTCCTACTTATATATTGAGCTTAATTAATGAATAGTCAGTAGTTACATCAACCAACATACATGTACCAACAATATCAAGTGTTGATCCTGAAGATGGTTCAACTGCTCCTGCTGTTGTGTCTGATCTCATAACATTGTGGCCTAATACAACTGTGCCTTCAGTTAATACTGCTGCTGGTCCATAAGTTTGGAACCAACCATAAGCACTAGCATCCATATCTACAACTGGACACCCCATTATTGCACCTGTTTCTGCTGCTGGTGCAACTACAAGTCCAGACCAAGGATCTGACATTAAAGAAACTTTAGACGCAGCACTTGTAATTGCTGTAGCCAAAGCATCGTGGCATGTTATTACAACTGAAGGGTCAGCTGAATGATCATGTACTGGGTTAGAGGCAATTTTTAAACATTGTCCTTCACCTGCTGCATCATTTACATAAAGATAGCCACCTGCATACTGATTTAAAGTAAGGTCAGTTCCCGCTGTTTCTACTGAAATAGCATATTCACCTGCTGCAACATTTGCTGTTGGTGCTAAATCTTGGTGATCGGCTTTAGTTCCAACAATAGTTTGAACAAGTTTTCCTGCTGTTAATGCAACACCACCTGCTAACCCATATCTAAATACCCTATCGCCATAGTAAAGAACTGTTCCTAAAGGAATATCATTTCCTAAAGCATCTGTTACTGAAGTTGTTCCACTTGCGAAAGGATTAATTACAGAATCAGGACTTGAACCCTTACCTGTAAAAAAGTCTGTAGGAGCTGAACCCAATATTGAACTAGTACCAGTAACACCACCAATCTGATAAGTGCCACCTTCCCTAGTTCCATAGGTAGTTTCTGCGCCTGTTGTAGAATTTACTCTATAAGTTATAAACCCGTTTTGTGAGCGGACTGGTCCACTAAAACTTGAATTTGCCATAATTTCCTCCTTTGGAAATAGGTTTTATCGTCTTGGCTCGTCTGCTAGGTCAGTCGATAAAACAAAATAATTATCCTAGTATTTTTGATTGTATAACATATACAGTCAAAAATGAAATAAAAAAAAGGGAGCCAAAGCTCCCCTTTCTTTCGAGACGTTATCTCTAGAGCTTACGCTCCTTGAGATGCAAACACTGCTCTTGGATTTGACCACCCAAAAGAATATCTTTCTCTAGCTTTGAATCTGACGTTGCCAGTATCAAAGTCACCTTCCATAGAAGTTGAAAGAGGAGATCTCTCAAAGTGTTTAAATCCATCAGGGCAGTCTGTTAACAAGTACCACGCATCGTTGTCTGTTAAGAAATGGTTAACTGAATAACCTTCAGGGACCATGCCCATGTTCTTAATAGCATTGATGTCGTTGTCAGACGTACTAACTCTTCCTGGTGTTTGAAGCAATCTATCTGCCACAAATTGTAATTGTGGTGGAATGATTAGTTTCTTACCTTGTAGGGCAAGAATCATGCTTTTATCATCAGTAAAAGTTGATACAGAAATCAACGCATCTTCTAACGAAGTCTCATTTAAGTCAGAGTAAGTGCTAGGCCTGTTGCTTAAAGTACCGCCACCAGCTAATGGGTGAGCTGTACTTATTAGAGCAACACCATCTCCACCAGTATAACTAGATGAGAAAGCATTGTTCAAAACAGCAGCTGCTTTTACTTGCTTAGTATGAGCCATAGATCTTGCTAACGCCTTGGTGTATCTAGCACCAAGCCTGTCATAAAGATTGTCTTCTATTGCTTCTTCAGTAAGAGCGAAAGCTAACGCTATAGTCTCGTGTGAATACCTAGAAGTAAAGCCTTCGGAAGCTGAATCAAATTCAACAGCGTTTCCTTCACCTTTTACTTTAGCATTCCCGAAACCAACGATTAATGTTTCTTCTTCAAAAGCTCTGTCCGAAGACTCAGTTTCAAAGATTTCAGCATGTTCGTTTTCGTAGCGGTCGTACTCCATTCCGAATAGGGCATTTAGACCTGGTTCTAGCTCTTTTGCTAGTTGTGATCGATTAATCGCCATTACTAAACTCCTGTAGTTTGAGCATAGAAGTGCTCGTTAATTTTAACAATCATGTTGACATATGTAGAAAGACTTCCAGTACCTAGAGCGTTATTCTCTGGGTCATTAGAAAATCCAATAATTCTACATTGAGCCGTACCTGTAGCCATAGTGCCACTAAGATCTACATTAGATCTACCAGTGGTTGTACTACCAGCAGTGTAAACAATATCAGCGTTTAAACCGACAACTGTTTGTACCACACTACCTGTAGCAGCACTTTGGACTTCAAACAAAGTATCAGGATCGTCAACTATGAAACCCACTGCATCAGAAGATGCAGTTGCTGTAGGCCAGTAAGATGAGTATTGCACCTCTCCAGCTGAATCAGTGTACTTGCACCCCTGAAAGACTCCCAGTAATTGATCGCCAGCAGCAGCGACAGCTATGCCACCTGTGCTAACCATTTTAACTGGATCGCCTGTAAAGATACTTCCAGTCGTGCCTGTAAGAATATCATACTCAGTAGTACCAGTGCTGTTAGCATTGCTTCCAAGTTTTCCTATAGGTCTTAAACCGAATTTAGCATTTGTATTTGCCATAATAGTTCCTTAGTTAATTTATATTTTAGAAGTAGTAATTAATTACCGCTTCCACCAAAAGTTACCTTAGATGACATTTTACTTGAAATTGGCATCGAAGGATTCTCTTCACGCATTAGGTCGTTCTCTACTGCGGTCATTTGGTTTAAGGTTTGTTGTTCAAAGAAATCATTCCTTTGATCTGCGATAGTTTTATCAATTTTGCACAGTATCAATCCACCCACCCCTATAACTCCAGCATGTCGACCATCATCGACTGTAGGCAAATCATGAAATCCAGGAAGTTCATCTGGTTTAACTGGGACGAATCCTTCACGAAATCTTTTTGAGACATTCGTTTTATCATCTTGACCCAATATAGACTCTCTAATCCAACGATAAGTTAAACCTTGAGATTCAGCTTGTTCAATAGCTTCATCTGGTAGTTCTAAAGCAGAAGGCATTTTCCAAACTTTTGGCCTATCGTCTTTTACTCTAGTGTCAGAACTTCTTGAAGCTCTAACATCTTTATCGTCAATTATGTTCTCTTTCTCTTTTGTCATGATCTTTCTAACCTCGCTTTTTGTATTGCGTAATCTTTAAATGACACTCCAAGCTTCTTAGCTAGTGCTTGTTCGCTCGGTGTCAACTCGATACGATTTTGTTTGCGTCCTGTCGATGTATTGCGTGTGGCTGAAGCGACTGTCTGGACGGGTTTTTTGTCCGCTTCCACGTTAAATTTATGAGGCAACTCTTGTTGCACTCTATTATTTAGTTCAGTGTAGTATTCATCAGACTCTGTGTCAAAGCCTTCATTCTCTAATTCATTATGAATTGCAAAAGCAACTGAGGTAGCAACTTGGTCTTTTCCAAACCAAGTGTTCTGTTTTGCCCACGTTTGAGCCTTATTTGATGGTTCATCATATTGCTCAATTTGTTGAGATTGATATTCTCGTTGATTTTGAACTTGTTCATTATAAGCTTCTTCTTGTTCTTCATATTGTTTCTGAGCTTGTCTATATTGTTCAAGTCTTGCTTTATCTGAAGTAGCCATTGTTAAAGCTTCAGTAGCTGTAGCTATAGCTTCAGAATCCTGGGACTCAGTAGCTTGTTTTAAAGCTTGCCTTGCTAAAGTTATTTGAGATTCAACACGATTTGTAAACTCATCTCCATAACTATTCTGAAAAGATTTCTGAGATTGTCTTAATTGTTCGTTTTGATCTTTTAAATCTTTAGCGTATTGGACAGCCATCAGTTCTCTTCTTTGGAACTCTTTAGCTTGAGCTACTGCTTTGTTAATTCTATTTTGTGCAAGCGATGCTCTTTTCTCTATGTCTGATAGATCTTTTGATTTTTCTTCTACTTGAGGAGAGACTTCAAAATTTTCTTTGATTTCATCATCAGTAACTGGAGTTACTTCATTTCTTTCATCTAGAACAACGTTTACAGCTTCTTCTTGAACCTCGTCTTCTACTCTCTTATGTTCTGGTACTGCTGCTTTTTCTATCTTTTCATCTGTGATTTCTACATCAATACTTTCTACTTCTTCAATATTTTGTGCTTCTTCTGCCATTATTTACTCCTATAAAGATTTAATATCGTTTGGGTCTAAGATGGTAGCAATTACTTCATCATCGTTAATGATTCTAACCTCATGGTCATCCTCTAACTTAAAACGAGTCCCAGCGTATCTACCTATCAAAATCCAATCTCCCTTTTTACACCAGGCATCACTACCAAATTTGTTTTCGTCTTTATAAGATAAAGATCCAACTTTTAACACATAGCATATAACTGTAGATAAAGACTCTCTATCTACTGTTTCTTTTACTAATTGGATTCCAGCTTCTGTAACGCCCTTTCCTTTGTAGGGTAAAACTAGCAAACGCCACCCTGATGGATTGGGCATTCTGTCTAGTAGGGATTTATTTAAAAGTTCTGGATCGAGGACTTTTTCTTCTTGGCTTACAAAAGCTTTATCTAATTCTGATTTCTTATCTTCTGCAAGTTTTTCTTTATGTTTTTCAAATTCTGTTTTTGCGACTTTTTCATTCATCGATATTATCATCCATCTGCAGCGTTTCTTTTAAATCTTCTATGAGAGAGCGAATCGCCGATAACTCTCCCATAATGTATTTGTAGTCTTCCATGGATTTTATATTGCCACTGGCAATCATGTCAACTGCGTTTTGTTCTCTTTGTCTTAAATTCTTAAAAAAATATTCTGCTAAATTTACAGCGTCCATTGGCTCTCTCCTGCCTATATTGTTTTACCTAGCTCCTAATATGGGAGGTTTTTTATAAATTGGCATATTGTTACGTCCTGGAAGTGTTGGAAGTTTTGGAAGTGTCAAAGATGGTAATGATGGTAATGATGACATAGAAGGTGGAGGCATTGGCTGAGATATAGTTTCCCTTGGCAAATCTAAATCTGCTCCTGTCATGGAATTTGCATATCGCACTTGTGGTCCAAATATACCCTGTAAAGACTCTAAAGTTTCTTCTCTATTTCCATCACCTAAAAAATCAGAAATATCTATTTGATTATCAACACCTGGCGGTAGAGGTGCTCCCAAAGTTCTAGAAGCTGGCGTAGTAATCGGTGTTTGCATTGTCATTGGTGTTTGCCTTAATGAAGTTTCTGCACCTCCTGTATCTTCATAAGTCATAAAGTTTTGTTTAGCTTCATCTGCTTCTTCTTTATTTAGATAAGTATAAGGTCTAGCCCAATCAGGAACTCTACTCCATCCTTCTGTGGTGCTTCCTGATTGTCCACTTCTTGGATCAAACCAATGGAAATTCATTGAATTTATACGTTGACCACCTAATGCTCTTGTACCTATATCACTATATGCGTATGGACTATATTCTGGTTGTGGTTCAGGCATTGGCATAACTGGCCTGGGTGTTATGGGTCCAGGTTCAAAGGGCTGATCTACAACAGGTTGTTCTATGGGAATTGTAGGAGGTCTTGGTTGAGCAATTGGAAGAGAGGGCATAGGCATAGTCATAATCGGTCTTTCGTATGGTCTATTAAAATTATCCCCTATAGGATCTGGTCTTCTATCTGTAGGCATGAAAGCTTGTTCTGGCTGAACAGGAGCTTGATAACCTTCGGGTGTAAAATATGCAGGACCACCTACGACTAAACTAGGTCTAGGTGGTGGGGGTTGTGAAGCCACAGGCCTCAAAGTACGCTCTGCATCTAAATCAGGCCTAGTAATTCCTGGAGGTGCAACTGGGGCTTTTAATAGCATCTAGCAAATTCCGTAGAATTTAGTACCTCTCAAAGCAGCTCCACCACCACGAGATTTACCAGCACCATGTCTTCCGGGCTTACCTCCATTAGCAATCTTTTTAGGTTCTGAATAATTAACAGTACCTTGGTCTTTGATGCTAACGCTTGATTTAACGTTTTTTACTTTTTCCATTTTTTTTACCTTTTTTATTTTTTGACTTTCTTGCTTTATCAAGAGCTATTGCAATGGCAGTTTTATGTTTCTTTCCACTACGAGTTAATTCACTTATGTTAGCAGATATTGTCTTCTTGCTACTACCTTTTTTTAAAGGCATTACTTTTTATTCTTAGAACCTTTTGGCCTTCCTCTTTTAGCCGGTGCTTTATCTTTCGTTACTTTGGCCTTAGTTTTAGAGACAGTTTTAGATTTCTTGGTTGCAGTTTTCTTTTTGGGTTTGCTTTCTGCAACGACTTTTGCGAGGACTTTCTCTGCTTCTTTGTCGGCTTCTTTCGCAATTTTGTCGATGTCGATATTTGCATTTTCATTGACGCTCTGTTTATTGGCATTGATCCTTTGCTCCTCTTCTAGCTTTAATTGTTTCTTCTGCATTTCTGCCATTTCTTTTCTTATTGAACTCATTTTTTACCTCTCATAATGTCCATTGCTTTAAATTGTGCTGCTTGATCTATCCTTTCTTTAGCTATATCGTCTTTCATCATAGCAATATCTTTTTGAATAACCAAACGTTGCTCTGCTAGTTTGTTATTTTCCATAGCTCTCATAGCATCAAATTCTTGTTTCTGAGCAAACTCTTCACGTTTACGTTGCACATCGTCAGCTTTAATATCTAATTCCTTGCCTCTTAGTTCAACCAAAGGATCTGGTTGTGGAGGAGGTGGCATAAACATAGCGTTGATTTGTTCTGTTAATCCTGACACAACAGCAGCAATATCTTTGGCTACATTCTCTTGTAGTCTCTGTTGATATTCCATACCAACTTCTGGTGGTAATTGTTGTATCTGTTGAAGCATGGCTTGAAACTCAGGATTCTGTGCATTCTGTTGATCTACGATTTCAGCAGCCCTAAAAGAAATGTGTTGATAGATATGGGCTTGTATCAAAGACAACACAATTGGATTGGATTGTGCAGTCATTGTTCCATATAAAGACATATGGCTATTGATGTGTGCATCGTGATCTTGTCCAGCAAAAGCTTGTGCTGGCATTCCTGCTATTAAACTTGCGTTTTCATTAGCTGGATCAACAGGTTGTGGTTGTGGTGGTGGAGGCAACAATTGCTCAATGTTTTGCACACCCATAGAAGAATACATTCTTCTGTAAGCTTCATATATTCCATTCGGACCATGAATCTCTGGATTGCTTTGTACTGTTCTCAATAGTTCTTGAGACATCATGACTCTTTGACTCATAGAGAAAGTATTAGGATCTGATACAGGTAGCACATCTACTCTATCATCAAAGTCCATAGACTTAATCATTTGATTGCCATTAGCTGTAGAATAGGGATAAGAAGGCGGTAATGACTCTGCAAACACTTTAGCTAATATTTCAAACTCTATTCTTTGACTTGCGTGTAATCTTTTATGAATCGCACTCATCACACGAGTACCACGCTCTAGTAGTGCTATGGTTGTTCCTACAGGTGCGTTTTGATTTGCATCACCTACTTGTATGTCAGCAATAGATGCGAAACGCCTACCACTATCGACCAATATCCCTAGGAGAGAGAGTAGGGTTTGACTTGGTTCTTTAAAAGGTAGCGGAACAAAGGCGTCTCGCAAACTACCACCGGGAGCATCCATATCTCTGAACTCTCCAGGTTGTAAAGGCTGATCATCATTACGTATACGGATACCACGTGCTTTGAATCCAGCCGGTAAATTAGAAAGAGTTCCAGCGTCAATAAGTTGACGCAATATAGATGTGGAAGCTTTAGACAGACCTCCAATCATGTGAGTCAAACCAAAGCCATAGAATCCTAGACCTGGTAAAAATTTATAATGAACGAAGTAATTAACCCTTTGTTTTAAAGGATCTTCTTCTCTGTAATTTCTTCTAACGGATAAAACTTTATTGTTAGCTATAGTTACGATATATGGAAGTTTAATACCTGTTTCTTCGCCTTGAGGATTGCGATCTTCATAGCCTGGTATGTCTAACTCTGTATGAATCTCATATACCTTACAGGTATCGTCATCGTTGTAACTGGGCTTAACTCCTTGTAATTCGTCTATTTCTTCTTGGATTTCACCAGTATCTTCTGCCAACATGTTTCCAGAATCAACATCGACATCACTGTAAAAACCTATTTGTTGTAATTTCTTAATGTCGTTTATAGACATATTGATTACATGAGTGATTCTAGTAGCACTGTGTAAGTCAGTAGCAGCGTAAGGCACAATTAGATCTTCACTTGGTATGAACTTAGATACAGCTCTACCTAGATTTTGATCGTAGTAAATTTTTCTAAAAGCTGAACCAGATAAAGGTAGATAGAACAACATCTGATCTGTCTCAGGATCATACTCTTTCATGACTTGCATTAACTGATAGTTCATGAACTCTTGCACACGAGAAGCTTGGGCTTCACTGTCAGGAGTAGTCATACCGAGCACTTGTGTTTTAACAGGTCCTTGAGATGGTAGTAATTCGTTATAAGCTTGCGCTTGGAACTGAGTTACAGATTCTGCCAATAAAGGATGCATCACTCCAGAAGCACCTTCAAATGGTTGAGATCTCTCTTCGTACTTCATACCAAGATACTCAAGGCCATCACGATAAGTTTTTTCCCAATCAGCACGAGAATCTTTATCAGACTCAACGTTATCCATCAAATCATTCCTTAAAGTATTCAAATCAGAATCATCCATTAGATCTGCTAAATTAGCAGAAAAGTCTGTATTTTGAACTGGAGCTGGCAGATTGCCAAAAGCAATATTGCCGTCTTCTAGTTGTTCAAAAGATTCAAGATCAGGATCTTCTTCAGTAACATCGACTTCAATATCCATCGTTTTGTTACGATTTCTAACTTGAAGTTCTATTTGTTCTTCAGGATCAATCGCCTTGTCTATATCTGCCATTATCTCTCACCTTTTAAAAATGCTCTCCCCTGACCCTTGATAGCTAAACCGCCTTTTCTTTTCTTAACAGGCTTGATGACTTTTAATCTTGGCCCTCCATGAACATCATCAAGAGCTTTTTGTATTTCAGGAACATCAGACTTGAAAATTGTTTTTCCTGTGCGGTATCTACGTTTTTCTCTTTTAGTAGGTTTAGACTCTTTAATATCTTTAACCCATTTTTTAATTAAAGATTTAGCTATCTTTCTAGCCACGATTTACCTTTTAGAGTTTATATAGGCTTTGCCCAAACCTTTCGTAGCAAGTCCACCAGCTTTGTATTTCTTAGTAGTCCCACCACCAACTTTTTTCTTACCAGGACCCATTCTCTGAGCTGGAGTTTTTGAAGTTGCAGTTTTTCTTTTAGGCTTTCTAATAAAGTCTATAAGACCTTTATCGCCACCGAACTTTTTGTCTTTACCCAAAAGAACTTTTTTAATGCCTTGTCCTACTCTTTTTATTGGACGTCTAGCTTTGCCCTTATTGTTAGCGTATTGTCTCAGTTCATTAGCATCGTAACCTTTTCTCTTCAGATCATCTTTAGTTACTGCGGTGTAGCTTTTGCCATTCCAAGTGAATTTAGTTCCTTCACCTTTTTTACGAGCTTCTTTAAAAGCTGCTCCAAAAGTTACTGGGGCTGCTTCTGTTGCTCTTTTTTTGCGTCTATCTTTTATAGCTTTTCCTGCCATTGCTCCTCCACCAATTACTAAAGCAGTTCCTGCTAATGCACCTGTAACTTTTGCACGTGTATTGCTTTTAGGAGTAACTTTCTTAGGAGTAGCTTTCTTAGGAGTAGCTTTCTTAGCTGTAGTCTTTTTAGGTGTTGTACTCTTCTTAGGAGCAGCCTTCTTAGGAGTAGCTTTCTTAGCTGTAGTCTTTTTTGGAGCAGCTTTTTTAGGAGCAGCTTTTTTAGGAGCGGCCTTCTTCTTAGCTGTTTCTTTAACTATTTTTGCTATTGCTTTTTTTGCCATGGTTCTTACCTCTTAATTATAATTAATAATATATGCGCTCTACGGGTACTGGCTCATCGTCCTCTTCGTCTGACGCTAGTCTAACAAAGTTACCCTGACGAAATCTCAGTATAGCCTGAGTTGTCGAATCTACAAAGTCATCATGTTCACCAAATGGAAATGATGCACATTCTTCGATAACTTCTTCTGCGAAGATCGTGTCTGGTGCCCAGACCATTCCTGCTTCAAACACTGGAGAAGCAGAGTGAACCCTTGTAACTTTGTCCTTACCCTTGGTTGGTCTATAGTTCACAACCGGGATTCCCATCATTCGCAACTCGTGCGTCAAAGGCGTACCACTTGCTTGGGATTCTACCAACACAATATCCGGTTGCCAATAGATAAATTCATCATAAGCTGTGGTCTTCAAATCGGGGAAGTCCCATCGACCTCTCTTAGCGTCTAACAATATAATCGATTCAGGTGCGCCATCGCTAGGTCTAAAAACACCCCACGTAGTAATCGCACTGTAGTCAGCCGTCTCCTTAGAACTAAAAGCGGTATCGTAAGACTGTAATATATACGAACATCCTGGTGGTTCTTCTTGTTCCCATATCTGCCACCAATCCCTTTTGATCAACGCCCCTTCTTCCGAAGTGGGATTCTGCATGTACTGAGCATTCCATTTAGCAACAGGAATAGAGGCCTTCACGGATTCCAGCTCCTCAATCTTCCAGAAGCCTGGCCACAGCGGAGTGTTATCGTCCAATATGGCAGGAAGCTCTAGGATCTCCCACTGATCTGCGTGGTCTTCACTCATTCGCTTAATCAGCTTCTCAGTCAAATCCAAAGTGCTCCACCTCGTCATCACTATCACAATCGTCCCACCAGGCTGTAAACGCTGGCGAGGACCGGAGGTATACCACTCGTAAGCCGACTCAAGGGCAGTGGGCGAAAGTGCGTCTTGTTCTGAATGAGGATCATCAATGATAAGCAAGTCTGCACCTCGACCCGTGATAGCTCCCCCGACTCCTGCAGCGAAGTATTCACCCCCGTGGTTGGTTTCCCATCGCCCAGCCGACTTACTGTCAGCGGACAGGCTCACCTTATCGAAGATCTGCTTGTACTCGTCTGTGTCCATGAGGTTACGCACCTTACGTCCAAACCTTGCCGACAGTTCAGCGGTGTGAGTAGTCTGCATGATCTTCATGTCTGGATTCAGTCCCATGATCCAGGACGGAAAGAACACAGAAGCAAACTCGGACTTGGTATGACGAGGGGGCATGTTAACGATAAGACGCTTACACTTGCCCTGGGCTACACGCTCTAACTTCTCAGCGAAGAGATTATGGTGTTCGCCTTCGATGAAGCCGTCCCATACGTGCTTCACATACTCGATGAAGTTTTTATGTGCTTTCTCTTTTACGCCCAATTGTTTGATTCGATTTTGAATCATCACAATCTCTTTTAGAGCATCGTCCGAAACGTGTTTTAAATCTGTGTTTTGATCTGACATACCAAAATGTTTTTTTTATGTGAAATATAGTATCGCAATAGGGGTCCCAAGAGAAGAGGGGGGGGTGAAATGGTTTTTTGGGTAATTGTATATGTTGATAGTTATTTATAAAGGAAGAAAATTTTTGCGCGCGCCTTATATATGGGGGGGGGTGGTCAAAAATTGAGCAGTTCAAAAATCGAAACTCAATCCAATAGAGACCCATAAAAAAAGGGAGACTACTGTCTCCCTTTTCTTTGCCTCTCCTTCTAGGCTACTTGCTCTATGCCTTCTTCGCCTTCATGTTCAGCAACCCAATCAAGCCCTAGATTATGCTGATTACAATAAGCGTTTATTTTCTCTACAATTCCTCTAGGTGAATCCCAAGCAGTCAAGAAAGAAACGTATAAGATGTATTCATCGTCTTGGATAATTTCAACTTCGTAGGAGTTCCACTTAGTGCCCCAATGAAGTTTAGAGAAGTCATACCAATTATCGCAACCATACTCAATCATCAATCGCTTGCGAGCAAGTCTGTGCTTTGGTTTATAAACTCCACCTTCTAAAACATAATCCTTATGTTCATTTTCAAAATCGAGAGTTGCTCCCTTCTCCAATTCTTTAGGCATTGGAATAATTCCATTGAAGTCAAACTTACCTTCTTTTATTCTGAGGTCGTTCTTTAATATCTGTAGTGCAAGAGTTTCCTCTTGCACGTTGGTATTAGTTTCAATGCTTACAAAGTTTATTGTGTGATTTGGCATTATGATACTCTCCAATTTTTAATGGTTAATATAGATGATGATTTGATTTCATAAGGTGCTTTATGAGTAAGCTTAAATGTTGCTTGCTCTTTCTCACCTTCTAAAATCCCTTCAATGTTTTTCCTGTTTTTCGCTATGTGAACGTCTTGTAAGTTCTCATTGGCGAACGTCTGGAAATTTTTTCTAATCCCAAAAGCTAAAGGCTTTAAGATTAAATTTTCTAAGAACATATCTTTGATGGACTTTCTCAAGTCATTAATGATGCTCTGTCTCTCCTTGAGTTCTCTCACCTCAACAGTAAGTTCTAACTCTCTTACACGTTCTTGATTTAGTTTTAAGTAATCAAGTTTCTTTTTTAATGTTTCCATTATGGTTTCTCCATTTTGTCAGTTGCTTAATTGCTACTGAACTACGTTCAGTATACTCTCTTTTATTGCATAAATATACACAATATTGCATTTATTTTGGTATAATTTAATCTCCATTAACAAACTATAAGGAGTAAAAAAATGGGAAATAGAGCAGTAATAACAATTAAAGAGAAGGACACGCCCAAAGAGGATTGGAATTCTCTTTATCTTCATTGGAATGGTGGGCGTGATAGCGTTGCACCATTTCTCCACGTGGCCAAGCTGTATGGGATTAGATGTAATTCTGATTCTTCATACGCAATTGCTAGGCTTTCACAGTTGATAGGCAATACTTTAGGTGGCACGCTTTCATTAGGCGTTGGTGCTTACAAGTGCTTAGACACTCACAGTGATAACGGCGTTTATGTTGTTAAAGATTGGGAGATAGTCGATAGATTAAATCATGACGGCTATGAACAAGACGAGTATGACTTTGATGAGTTCGTGAAAGAAATCAGAAATGCCAATGATGAAGTCTTTAACTACACAGAAGAGGTGCAAGTATGACTACATTAACCTTTAACAGTAATAAAAATTTGAAGTCTCTCGCGAGGGAGACTTTAAGTTCTAAAGTATTCCATCAACCTTATACACAAGAAACCACAGAGCAAAGAGGTATCTTCTTGGTTAAGGATGATGGGATTTATTTGATGGATGCTTATGCGGATAAACATCCTGATTCTTATAATAAGCGTGTTATCTATGCTAGTGGATACAATCCCAAGCACGATAAATATGGGGACTTGTGGGATAGAACTCACGCAGTTAGTCGTGATGACTTTGGGGAGTTTGTCCGAATGGATGACGATGCCCCAATCAGAATCATGAAAGGGGGCAAGATTACCATCAAACTCACACCTACAACAATGGAGGTGAGGGCATGAATGTATTAAAACTTACTAATAAAGAAATAGATTTAATATTTCTATGTATGCAAAAGTATGACGACAATTATTATGACAAAAGGAATGACATTCTTTTCTTAGAAGAAAAGATTGATAAACAGATAGAGGAACAGTCATGAGTATGCCAAAAGAATTTCGTTTAATCAGAAAGAGAACCATCAGAGAAGAATGCTATGTGATGGCTATGGATTGGGAACACGCTGAACGACTTGGGCATGAAGAAGAACAAGAATGGGAACATCTTGACAGTCATGATGAAGTCGAAGCAGAGGAGGAACAGTCATGATGAAAGGGCTATATGGATTTATTTCAGCTTGTGCGTTGATGATGACTGTATCTTTAGTTCATGAGTATGTGGGAGTTATACCTGCATTCATAATCTTTCTTTGTGGTGGCTTGTTCACCTTTTTAATAACTAAAATATTAGAGGAGGAATAATGGCTAATCCGAACAAAATACCTTTACCCGCTGAAACATGGGTAGAACTGTATGCCGAATTATCAGCATATGTAGAATCAAAATGCTATCCTGATAGAGAAACTCACGACAAAAACGGATCTAGGTTAGAAGAAACCGAAGATGATTTTCTTGATATTGTAGAAGATGTTGAAGAAATGCTTGGTGGATTTTTTATAAAGGAGGATATATAAGAAGAAGTCTGGGGGCCGAAAGCTCCCAGATCTTTTGGCCTCCAGACCCCAGCTGGAATAAATCCATGTTTACATAAAGGCTCGCAAATGTTAGAGTTCGAAAATCTATTTTTCATTAGATGGGTTTCTCCAAACCATAAAGGCCCGGCATAAACGCCGGGTCTTTTTTTTTGGACGCACCGGGTCGCACGTTCCAGGTCGCAAAATGCCAGGTAATAAGCCCGGTGTTAAGCCCGGTGTTAAGCCAGGTAATAGGCCGGGCATAAAAAAACCCGGACTAAGCCGGGTTTTTTATCTGGGTCTTTTTTCAGCGTCTTAAATATAAGATTTAATAATGTGTTCTTTACCTTCTTCAAAAGGTTTTATGTCTCCAACATCAATGTCACTCTTGGCATTTTCAATGCAAGCCCCCTCGTCTCCCATACAAGTTCTATCAATTCCAACACACTCTCCCTGGGCGTTATATATTTTGTAAGCATGAGTTCCTAGTTCATCTCCTCGAAGCTCACCATTCTCCCAATTCTTTTGCCACTCTGGCGACTGTTGTTGTTGATATACTTTAATTGTGTAGCCTTTATGCTCACAGCTTAAAATATCTAAATTTTCATATACTTTCATATTGTTTCTCCAATTTATTAACCAGGTAAGTATAACATTTTAGTGTTGTTTTGTGTGTAAAAGTTGCTATAATTTGTGTATTAATAATTGGAGAAAATTATGAAAACTACAGAAGATGTAGTCTATGAGATGCTAACAGAAAACACTGGAACGCATTTTTTAGATTCAGGCGGTGAAGATGGTCGCCACTGGCAGCGTAATCAAAAGAAAAGTTTAGCGGACTTCCAGGCTGAGACGGAGCTGGAACTGTTAGACGCAAATAGCGATTATCCTTACTATTATAAATCTTTATTCCATCACCTAGTAAATAGCCTGGAATATTTAGATCAAGATACGAAGGATCTACAAGCCTGGATTGACACGAACCCTTACCACTATCTAGATAATAAAGACGGGCGCGGTCACATAATCGCGGATATAGAGGATTATATGCGTATGACTTACGACCTAGAACCGCGTTGCACTTATACATATAATTTCGAAAACTCATTATCTCAGGATATTCAGTTTATTAGTTTAGGCGATACCTACGACTGCGACATAATCGCGTTATGTGTTCATAACGGAGCTGACGCGCGCGGAGGTATGACGGACTATAAAATCTTCAAGATGGATGAAGAGATATTTCTTGGGGATCTATACATTGAATATATAGAGGGCGAGGAAGCCATAGCATAACGCCAGGGAAAGACCTGGAGAAAATGCCCGGCCTTATCCGGGCTTTTCTTTATCCGGGTCCTGGACCGGGTCACATTAGAGCACGCACAAGTCCGCAAAAATATATTCCAGCTCGCAAAAGGCCGCAAGTTATAAGCCAGGCTCTCATGATCTATATTAATATTAAGTGTAGATTTATGTGTAAAATTTGCTATAATATGTAAGTTAATAAATTGGAGAAACAATATGCAAAATGCAAAAAATAAATTTAACTATCATGAAACATTAGATCCAGCTTTACTGCCCGATCTAAATACTAAAGCTGTTTCTAAAGAAGAAGCAGCCGATCAGCTTTACCAGGCTTTAAGAGAACAAGCCAGGGGAATGGGATTTGATCCGGGCACAGAAGTCTTTATGACTAGCGATCATGCAAACCATTCAGAGATCAGCGAGGGTGATATTTGGGTATGCTTTGAAGCTGGACCCTGGGAGTGGGGCGTAGGATATTCTTTAAGTTCTCACCCAGAAAGCTATGACATGATGAGCAATCCAAATGATTGGTATTTGGAATGTTATTGGGGCTTTGACGTAATCTTTACTGACTGCTAGAAGTAACCAAATAAAAAGCCTGGCATTGTCCAGGCTTTTTCTTGCCTGGTCCTTGGCCTTTGGTTCTGAATACATTAAGACGCACAAGCTCGCAAGTTACATGCCAGCTCGCAAGTTCTGATTTTTACGCACCAGGACGCACCAGGTAGCAAAAATATACCCAGCCGGACGTATTAGGACGCACAAGGCCGCAAAAGTTTAAATCTAAATAGAACGCATTAGAACGCAAAACTATTCCAGCTGGGTATAAAGTCCAGGAGAGAGAGAACACGCCAAAATTGTGGGGTAGTGGCTCTCTGTGTAGGGGAATGCAAATAAATAGCTAAAACCTGCAAATTTATTTATCTCTGTTTATCTTGTGGATTATGTAATATTGTGTGACTTCTGTGTATTAATGTGCTAATCTATGCATACATTAATTGAAGGAGAAACAACTAATGAAAGATAAATATACAAACAGACCATTTACTTTGCTAGAAAAGTATCACGATAAATTTGGCAGTAATGCTTTTAAATTTGAAGATGATAGTAGGGTTCTACTATGCACACACACCAACGCTAATGGATATGATAATCATGTCTTTGACGAAGATTGGGAAGAAAGTGGTTGGAGCGAGGTAAGCATTCACGCCTTTAATACTGATGAAGAATATTACGAACTTCATGAGTTAGCAGAAAATCCAAGTAACAGGATTTATATTAGGAGAAACGACTAATGAAACCAACAGAAAAAAACGATATTGTTTTAAACTTCTTAGATATTGATACAGAAGAATGTTTGTTTGAAACTACCCTAGCAAAATTTATTGAAGTCAATAATTATGACGATTTAGATAAAGATATTGAGAAGATAAAGAAAGCAAAAATAGGAGATAAAGTAATTGTAGATTTTCAACACATTATACAAATAGGAGAAAGATAATGGCTAAACAACCTACAAAGAAATTTCATATTGACACAGAAGATGTCACTAACTTTTTAGAAGAATACGACTATTGGGGTGGTGACGGCTGGGTTACTGAAATATTAAATGAGAATATTGACTTAGAGCTAATGAGAAAGGCTGTAATTTGCCACTCAGTCGGCAACAAAGCCGATTGTCAGCAATATGTAGATGATATGTTTATAAAAAAATGGTGGGAGAATGCAAACAGTTAAACAGCTTCTAAGCATATTCAAATACACATTAGCTGGATTAGTTTTTATGGCAGTCCTGGTAACTGTGCTGATTTTATTCTTTCCCTATTATTTGGGCAAAGAAACTATAGAATTTTTCAACAACAAAAATGGAGAAACTAATGAAAAATAAAGATACATTCATAAGTGAGGAACGCAACGCTTATGAAGAAGAAGAACGCAATTTATATTGCATTTGCGGAAAACTAAAAACCGATTGCGAAGATTTATACGCACATACAACAGGGGGCGCATGATGAAAACATTTAATATATATGTAGATGTAGTAGAAAGTTTTACTGTGCCAATAGAAGCTAACTCTAAGGAAGAAGCTTTAGAGAAGGCGAAATATGTAAATCCTTCTGACCATAATGTCCCACACTACAGCGAAAATAAAGTCATTGGCGCTGATGATATTGAACAAGACTACAACAACATAGGAGTATGGAAAATAGAACTTTACAGATTAGATGATGATGGAAATCCATTAACAGATAAAAAAGGTAATGTTATTAAATACGAATATAAACACTTAGAAACCATGATTGATACAGATTATATAAATGTTGATGATCTAGAGGAGTCCGACAATGATATTAAGTAAAGAAGAAAAAGATTTGCTCTTAGATATATTAGCAGTCCATCCAGGCAATCCCATTGCCAAAGGATTGCACGATAAAATTAGCAAAGAAAACTATACTCAATGGATAAGAGCTGGGCGTTGGGATATTAGAATATCTGAAAACAAATATGACGAGCTGGAT
>Ga0098036_1000239_pt1 | contig 26026 bp, 39 predicted proteins | sample 4_EtaG_FD_77064 | JGI IMG/M metagenome (GOLD analysis project Ga0098036, IMG submission 77064) | Marine viral communities from the Subarctic Pacific Ocean - 4_ETSP_OMZ_AT15127 metaG | ecosystem: Environmental > Aquatic > Marine > Oceanic | place: Pacific Ocean | collected 2015-01-07 | reverse complement strand
TTCCTGGAATAAGTGGAACCATTATATTTAGCATAATAAAGTTTTCCGTCACGGTAGTTAATAGCGACTTCACCCGCAGCCAAGCCATTGCTAGTCTCTGCGGCATCAGAATTAACTGTAGGTTCTCCACCAGACGTGCCATCCTTCTTTAATTTGATAGTATTTGCCATGATTACTCCTAATCACTAAATGTTCCGCCATCAATAGCTGCACCACTGATAGCTGTAAAATAACCTGTTGCGAACTGACAATCACCAACTGATCCAGATATGACACCAGTAGATTCAGTAGCAACTGGAATATAAGTAAATCTATGAGAATTACTATCATCCATACCAAAGAACATCTTTTTAGCACTACTATCGTAGTACTGACCTAAGATACCTCTGTCTTTGTTGTCATCTGAACCTGGGGCCGAATCTCCACCTAAAGTGAAAATTGGATCATCAATTGTGACCGTTGTCGAATTAACCGTCGTAGTAGTTCCATTAACTGTCAAGTTTCCAGTAACAGTTAAATTGTCATCAACTGATACTGTACCATTTGCAGAATCTAATACAAGATTTCCACTTGCAGTATCAATTTCGTTTGCAGCTGTTACACCAATTCTTACATCATCTGCAGTTATTCCAGCTACTGTGGGACTTGAGCTTGTGTCAATAGCTACCGTTGGAGTAGCCCCCTCACTTGCTGAGCCTACAGTTATACCTGTACCAGCTACAAGACTTGCAACATAATTTCCTGTAGTCTCTGTACCAAGAATAACTCCATTATCTTTGATTGTAATTACACCAGAGGATTCTGCAAAATTATCAGAACTCATCTGAACTATACCTTTTCTAGTTGTATTTCCAAAGATATTAGAGTCAGTTAAGTCTACTGCTAAGGTTGAAGAGTTATCGTTACTACCAGAAGCTACAGTTCCACTAATACCATTTCCATAGGTTATATCCTGAAGAGTTGGTAAATGGAATATTTCTACATTACTACCATTATGACGGCCTACATACAGTTTTTTATCAGCTTGATTTAGTGCAAGTTCACCAGTAAGTAAACTACCTGGTGGGTCTGTATCACTATTATCACTATGGCGTCTAATTTGTATTCTATTAGCCATGCTTATCTCCTATTAAGTAAATGTTCCACCGTTAAGTGTAGAGACTCCAGCTACAAGGACTTCATTCCAAGAGTCTTCATCTCGAACATAAAAAACATCATTATCTGAATCATAGTGAAGATCGCCCTCACTGACATCAGAAGTTGGAGCACTTGTCCCTGTGGACACTCCTTGTAATGGCAGACTCTGTATTAATACATCTGCACTTCCGTTGTCTATATATAGATTCCCATCAGTACCTTTAAAGACAAGTTTCGTATAAACATCTTTAATTTTATTTGGGGCTGATAATGTACCCATTAATTTTCTCCCATTATAACTACATCCGTAAATGTAGGAGTACTTAGCGATTGATCGCTATAACTAGTTGAGCCTATAGTTAATGCTGTAAAAGTAGGTGAGCCAGCAGCTGATACCGTACTCAATGTAGGAGCTGTTGCAGCAGATACTGCTGTATAATCAAAATCGTCAGGAGAATCATAAGGCGTAAAGTTATCAGCCAGATAGGAGTCAAAGAATTGACCCGCGCCAAGCTCGTTAAAAGCCCAAGAAATATCATCCCATTCCGCAAGACCGAAATTATTCGCTGACCAATCATATGCTGTTGTATTTATCGCCATTAGAAATCCACTGGTTTAACATATTTAACTGTCCCTGCTCTAGCTCTATACGCATAAGCTCTTCCTTCTCTTACACCTTTTTCAAATTTTTCATTAAAATATTGAGCCAATTGGATTCCCTCTGGTTTCTTTTCATATCCAAGCGCTATTGCCTTAGCGACTAAATAGTCATGAAACTGTCCTGGAAAATTGCTTGTAGCAGTCCAAGAAAAAGTTGAAGCTCCTTCAGAATCTACAGCAGAAGGCTCTTTAAATAAATCTGCTTTCTTATAATAAAAAAGAGTAATCTTTTTACCATCTTGAGCTGCAGCTGGAGATGTAAATTTCTCTGAATTAGGATTAAACTTAGCAATTCCTACAGCATCTCTTTCAGTCCACCATACCCACTGATTAGTAGCATATCTATTGCTCCAATTATCTACATAAGTTCCAGCCATTATGTTAAGTCCCTTCTTATAGGTCTACCAATTAATTTAGGTATATTAACATGGTCTGCACTTCCATCAGCGCCTTCCATATCAACAGATTTAATTTCAAGAATTGCTTCATCTAGTAAATAATATCTTTGGTTTGTTTCTAGATCAAACTGAGTAGCTTTTTCAAGCATTCTTGTTCTTTGACTATACTCCTCTTGAGCAGTATTTAACATCTTAACTATCTCTGTAACGCCGAGATCGGGATGATGTTGCTGTACTAATTCAACCATTTCTTTTAATTTCAACGTCTTACTCCTTCTGCTGTACTGTCAAGTATACCAGCTTGAGTATAAGGAGCCATAAATTCAGACAGCTCTGCTTTTACAACCTGATACTGACTTTGTAGCCACTGGTAATCTGTGTTCAATTTACTTATAATCGTTGTATAAAGACTAATCTTTTTTTGGATGTTAGCATTGAACTCGCCAAGTGTTTCTTGCGCACGCGATGTTTGAAAACTTAATTCTGCCTGAAATCTTGTTGTATCAATACTGGACTTAGCAGATTCTTCAGCTACCTTAGCTTGATAGGTCTGCATATCAACAGTAAACTCTTGAACTTCTTTATTAATATCTGCTTGAAACTTAGAAAGATAACTAGAAGCTCTTTGTAATTCTTGAGCAGCTACTGTTAAAGTAGACTGAACCATTTCCTCATCTTCGTCTTTTAACCAATATCCAGCGCTAAATACAACAGCATCATCATTAGTACCTGCTGCCTCATCAGTTGTTATTCCAATATCTATAAGATTCTTCGCAGAAGCTAACGCGTCTAAATATTCAGCATTATGAGAAGTGCTAATATTTAAAGTAGGCACATCACCAACATTAGTATCGCTAAAAGCCGCAGGTACAGTAACATCACCCATTGATAAAGAAGTGTTTAAATCATCTATCATATCAAAAGCAGTAGTATCCGCATCTAGATCAGTAGGTAACTTAGCATTTAAAGCAGCCATCTTATGATGTAATAACTGAGCTGCTGCATATAGAACTACCCCATGATACATTTCAGAAGGAAAGTTATCTATTGCGCTATCTGTTCCTGCAACTGAAGTGTCAGGTAAGACTATACTTATCTTTACTATTTCATTATTATCTGGGATTGGTAAAACATTGAGAACTGCGTTATCAATATAATAAACTGGAGAATCTTTACTTGCGTAATAAATACTGTCAGTATTCTTAGCATTGCTTCTAAAAGCTGCATTTATTGGGCTACATTTTAGCTCTTCTCCAGTACTTGCATTTCCATTTCTTCTTACTATATCTATAATTTTAGAATTAGTAGCTAATGATAATGTTCTTGTTGTATCGTTTAAGGTTTGCAAAGAAGCAAATAGTGGTAACATATCTGGATTAGTTTTCTCTACCATAGTAATAATCCACTGTACACCATTTGCTAAAAACTTAGATATAGCATTTGGATATGCATCAGTCTCTCCAGCATAATTACCTATTTCAGCATTAAATGCCATTATACTATTTGTCCTTGTCTTGTTCTAGCCATTTTTTCACTCTTACTCATCTTTTTAGTTTTAGGAGTTTTCTTACTTATCCTCTTTGCTGTGCTTTTTAAAGCTCTTTCGGACATGCGATATTTAGTAGCATAATGTTTTATAACTGCTTTTCTATTATTTTTTATTGCACTAACAACTACTTTTGCTATCGCTGGGCCCATTATTTCTTTCTTTTCTTTATAACTTTTATCTTGCCACGATTTTTTATATTCTGTTGTCTGCGACTATTATCATTGACTTCTTCTTTTCCAGATTGCCAAGGGCCACCGACATCATTACTTGTTACTATTTTCATATCTTTATCTTAAAAATACAATTTCACCAGCTGCGCAAGCAGAACCATCGGCCTGATCACGAGCACCTGTTGCTTCTATATTTAAAACAGTACCTGCAGGCACGGCCTTAAAATGTACCCAAGCTCCATTTACATATAACTCATAGTTACCAGCTACACCAACATATACCGCTGAGCTTTTTGTATGAGTAGTTACATTGGTCGTAATAGAACTAGCATCTGTATACAATAAAGATGTTTGACTCATTCTTCCCATTTTTTTCTTTCCTTTCAGTTAGGGGGGCTAAAAAGCCCCCCTTAAATTACTGATTTACGCGAACTTTAACAAGGTGTGAGTTTCAGGTAAAGATATTTCTAAACCAGCTTCGGTTAAGATTTGATCTTTCCTTCCGTCAACGTTATTGTCTTGTACATTAGTGATAATGTGCGTATCTCTCGATGTGCCATTAGCAGCTAATGGACGGTAAGCTACGTTCTTCATGTCAACCATGATAGCATAGTCTTCCCACATTCCTCTGAATAAAGGTTGCTCAACAAGATGTAAGTCACCGTAAAGTGTATTTACGCGTGTTACATTATGTCCGAAAGAACCTTTAACATTTTGGATATCTACAGAATAGCCATTCGATGCTGCTGCATAGTTTGAACCATTTGTAGTTGTAGTGTGACCAAGCGCCATTGTGTTTCCTAAGAAAGAACTTCCGCCAAGTTTGTTAAAGTAACTTAATACTCTACGTGATGCAAGTACAAGTTTGTTTCCACTATTACCTGATTCAGGTGAGAAAACATCTTCCATTGCGTCAATAAAGTCATCGTATGACGCAGTTGCATATGAAAATGTCTTTATCTTTCCATAAGCTTCTGTGTAGGGTACGATACCCCATGAACGTCTAACAGGCCCTGTCGATGTAGAATCATCTGATCCAACACCAAATAACATTGCATGTTCTAAGTCCATTTTGTGTTCCATTAACTTTTCTTGCCATACTCGCTTGTACTCATTAGATACACCACGATAGCGGGTAGCTAATGAAGTTCCACTAAATAAAGAGATTGCCGTTTTAAAAATCTGACAATATCCTTCTCTATCATAGAACTCGTCTTTCCATCCTTCAGGATCAGTTGATCCTTCAGCAAAAGCTGATCCAACAATTTGCCCTTTTGCATTTGCAGCAAAGTGGACTTTAGAGCTAGAAGCCCATACTTGTTCACCAGAAGCACTGCTTGTGGGTACATGCATAAGTTTCTTTATCTTAATATCTACTTCTGCATACGCAGCATTGGCAGTAAGATCAGGATTTGCAGTAACTTGAACATAAGCTATAACTGGGTCTTCCCCAGGTGCTCCACTGCCATTTGCATCATAAGTTGCTTCAATAGCTAACATCTGATGATTCAATATGAAATTAGGCTGAGTTGCTGTTGTTACTACACGACCATATTGGTCATAAAGGCAATCGCATTGTACGTTTGCAAGTGTACCCTCAGTTCCAGCGGTTAAAGAACCAGTGGAAATTGCGGCTACAACTTCAAAATTACGACGCTGCCATTGATGACGCTGTTCTAAAAATTTAAAAACAGGATCATCAGTAGGCTTTTTTGCTACTTTAGACAAATATGTAAAGAATGGAGACTGTTTAGGAGCGAGTTCAGCAACTTTTTCGCCAAAATTGTACATCCGTCTAGAATGATCAATTGAGGACGATTGCATACCAGCACCGCTGGTTATACTATATACATTTGCCATCGTATACTCCTTTTAGTTTTAACTCCAAGGATTCTGTTTATTATAGTCATCAATCATGCTGTCTATAATCTTGTCTTCTATAGAACCCTCATTCTGTCCAGTTTGAGAAGGCATAACCCCCATTGATGCGGGTACTTGCTGTGCCCTCTTCACTTGCTGAAATTCCCCTGAGGGAGCTTTAGTTTGTGGTTGAGGGGAACCTAGACCCTTATCAGTAGCATATAATCTCCAAAGATTATCAATGTTAACAGAGGACGGATCAGACATTACTCTTATAAAATCATCTGCAGTTTGATGGTCAACTTTATACTTGTCCATCACTTGCGATCTGACTCCATTAATTTGCTCTATCTGCTGCGACTCTGCCTCACGACGCTGAATATCATTTTGACGTTCAGTTCGTATCTTTTCTCTCTCATCTTGCATCATTGCCATCTGATACTCGAACTGTAAGTTCTTGTATTCATCCATTTCGCCACGCCAAGTTTGTTCTTGCTGAACAAATCTAGCACTTTCAGATGCAGGATCAGCCATTGCTTCATCCATTGAAAAATTATAAGGTTTTTGCGGCTTCTCTGGTGGCGCTGGAAATTCAGGTTCAGGCTCAACCTCAGCTTCTTGTTGCGGTTGAGTAACCTGTTGGGTAGCAACTTGATTAAATTGCTGCTGCAACTGGTCACGCTCATTACGCATCTTGTCAGCTTGAGATTGCCAATACTGATACCTAACTTCATCATTATCAGGTTTTACCTCTACAGAGGGCTCTTCGTTAGCAACTTGCTCTTGTTGAACCGCTATTTCAGGTTCTAATGGAGCATCATCTTGCGCATCGAAGGCTTCTGATACAGAACCTTCTTCACCACCGAATATGACATCATCGACTAATGAGCCTTCATCCTGAGGATCAACTGAATGAACTTCAGGGTCAGGGGTAGTCACTTGTTCTACTTCTGCCATAATATCTCCTATTTTTTAGACTGCTTCTTCTTAGGGCTTGAAGAAGGTGAATCTGTTTTTGAGGCCTCTCCGACCTCTTTTTTAACTTGCCCTAAAGCGTCATCTAGGCGTTTCTCAAATAGAGTGCCAGACATTTTCGCCCTATTCTCAGTTCCCTTCAAATTGGACTTTGTTTTTTCGATTTCGGCTTTCATTTTGGCGTGATATATTTCACGCTCTCTTGTTTGCAAGTCTCCTTGCATTTGCTTGATAGTCTCAGTTGCCTGCTCTAATTGCGACTGCAACTGTTGTATCAAATCTGTTCTCTGCAGGACACCCTGCATATCGAAGACTTCTGTCTTCTTTAAAACTTCTTGCTTATCAATAATACCTTTTTCATAAGCATCCATATACATTTCTAACTGTGCCATTCTATTCGTAGGCATTGTAGAACCTGTTACGACAACAACGTCATACTTACCAACTGTAATATCATTCAATACTTCAATCTCGCCTGACTTATCATCGTATAGTCTCTTATTGATAGTATATTCATTTATTGAGTTATTGGGCTGTATAAGCCTCACTATTTTTTGAGTTGTATACAATTGTTGCATTATTGGTATAGCTATCTGACCAAGTCTATTTAATCCAGCTTCAATATCAGCTAGTTTACTTTTCATCTTACGTTGACCAAATTCATCTAAACTTACTGTAGCTTTATAAGTATGAGGAGCTACAGCAGAATTTCCCATAGTCATTTCATATAAGCCAAGTTGATGGTCTATATCGTTCTTAGCTGTATTTTCATTTGAATATAATTCATTCGGTAGGGGAGTTGGCTGAACTGGGGTAGGTTGACCCTGGTCAAAATCGACTTCGATGGCTACTCCAGGCTGAGCCCACTTCTGCTCAAACTCCCGCATATCTACCGAACCTGATGGTATTAAAATCTTTGTATTTGTACTAGTAGTAGCATGGGCGATAATAAGACTTCTCGTTTTATTAATGTATTCCTGCATACCCTTAACCATGCGAACATCTGACATTGGATAGGGTGTACGAGTATGCTGATTCATAAAGAATACTATAGGATACTTATCTATAGGGAGAACACGAGAATAAAGATGCTTATCGCCCATAATTACACATTGTTTAATTCTTCTAGTTGGTACTACAACAACATCTACCATTCCTCTATTAACTAATTCTTTAAAATCTACTTTCTCTATTTCTGGCTTCTGAGGTAAGTCCATTCTCCCTTGAGCTCTACCTTCTTGTACCTTCTGTTGAAACATTTGCTCTAATTGCTGAATAGCCATCATAGCTTGTTCCTCATTATCAACTACCTGTCCCTGTATAATCCAAGCTGGTTGTTCTAAATACTCTTTATAATCTTCATCATCTAATAAATCTTCATTGCCACTAAATCCCTCAAAGATTCTATAATGATCAACCATTATTTGATAGTATCTCTCATATCCTCTAATATATTCTTTACTCTCACCAAAATTAGCTATTGTCTGAGTTTCTGTAGATTCAGGCCAAGTAGTCTCACCATCATCCTCTCTAGCGGTTTGAGGTCTATCAGTTAAATGTGTTTCAGTATTAGCATTTCCAATTGCTTTCTTATACATTGGATACAATGCTTTTGCTTGATCTTTTGTATATAATCTTGATATAATAATATTTTCAGCATCATCTGCAAAAGGATGTCTTGAATTGGGATCAATATATACATCAAGTGGGTCTATATCGTGTATGCATACCTCACCTTTGCCCATATCCATCATTGGGTCTATTGCGACAAGTGCACATCCAAGCCCAGTTACGTAATAATCATCTACAACTCTTCTGAGAACACTGTTTCCTTCAGATATCTGCCATATATATTCCAATAATCCATTCATAGCCTGAGCTACTGAATTATCACTATCTTCTCTTGGGGATACTCTAAACTGTGGTTTGTTAGCAGTTATTAAAGCTTTTGCTGCTTCTACTGCTGGATGTATACGATTAACAACAAGAGCTGCTTGCCCTCGCTCTTCTAAAACGCGCTTTTGATCAGATGTCCACTGTTTTCCTAATCTAAATTCACGATCTTCTTGAGCATGATTTGCCCAAACTTCACGCTTTTTAGAATAAGTTTTCCACACATCATGTGTTTCTTCAGCGAGTTTTTTACCAGTTTTTTCCGATTTTGAGTTGTATGCCATCATTTAATATTACTACTTACATAGTTAACCAGTCAAGTATTTTATTAGTTTTTACTTCAACCCCTTCTTTAGGGTCAAATTCATCCTTTTTTATCCTACATGGCCTTGATCCTTCAAGCGCAGTCCATATAGCATCCATTATATCATCATTCTTACCTCTTGGGTAAGATAAGAACTCTTGCTGAGCTGTTAAGTCTTGTGACCTAAAGAAAAACTCACCCTTAGCAAAGAACGGTACTAATGATAGTAGTCTTTCGCTCTTTCGGTTCCGTGGTTTTACACCTTTTTCTAATCCAGGTATATATAAATTCTTTTCAAGCATTAGTGCTCTTGTAGCGCTTCTTAGAGCTTCCTGATATGCAACTGTCTCAATCTTCATTCTCTTTGGATGGAATCTCTCATAAACGTCAATAATCTTTTGAGGTTGCTTCGCAGGATCGAGTCTTTCCCTAAAAATATCGACAACGTACTTATTATTATTAGCATCAATAGCAATGGTAGCAATAACGAAATAGTCAGCACGGGCACTAAGACTAGATGCAGGATCGACTCCAGTATAGAGCTCGACTGGTATGATTTTCTTTTCATCTCCTACCTCTCTTACCAAGCAAGGTTGGCTGTTTATTCTTTCAAAGTCATAATGATGTAATTTTATATAATCTGGTTTAAATGGAGCATCATCTGGTGATTGAGCAATATTCATGTACTCCTGATAGAATCCATTTATATTACCAACACTCTCAAACTCTTTCTTTATCTGTAAGATTCTATCCTTAGGGAATCTCTCAGGCCAGATACTTTTTTCATCATCATCCCAAATACTATACCACAATGTATTCCAGGCTGGACTATCTTTAGCCCAATATAAGAAACAATCCTCTGAAATAACAGTACCAATCATAATTATTCTACCATCATCTGATAGCGATGGAATAACTGCTTCTGTCATCCATTTTCTATTTTTAGTTCTTCCCTCAGGAGTAAAAGCATTTAACTCAGATTCAAAGTCATCAACGATGATAATATTTGGTCGAGTATCGCCCTCAATAAAACCACGAACCCTCTGCCCAGTACCTACTGCAACTATACGAGTGCCATTCTTTAATATAATATCAGTACCAGTCCATCTTTTGGCTGTAACAGAACTAAAGTCGCCAAATATATGTCTATAATTCTCACTATGGTCTAAGTGATACTTTATCCTAGATAAAAAGTTTATTGACTGAGCTTGAGACTCAGAAACAACAACAATAAATAAATCTTCTTCTGGCTTCTTATAAGCTATCTTATATAATGGAAATATTAGAGAACATACTGTACTCTTAGCGGTTCCCCTTGGAGCAGCAATTAAAACACGCTTTATATCGTCATCTTTTAATTCTTTATATATATCTCTATGGAAGGGAGGTGTCTCCTTGGCAAGTGCCTTAGGGAAACAATATTTTCCAAACCAGCCCATATCTCTTTGAAACTCTTGCTTTTCCTTATCAAGAGCATAGACTTTTTCGTAATCAATATCTTTTTCTAGCCCTTTTTGGACTATTGCTTCCATTACGCTTCCTCTTCTTTACTTTCTTCTTCTTTTTTTGCTGCCTGTTCCAGCCCATCTGACTCCTCCGTTTGAGTTGCTTTAAACAATTTCTTCTTTTCTTGAATATCTGCAAGAGTAGTCTCAACAGTAGAAGCTTCTATTTGCTGAGTAGTAATAACTTTACCTTTGCCTTTCATATCGTTCATATCCATTAACTTATCTAATACAGATATAGCTATCTTGGGATCACCGCTTGGGCCCATATTATCGCCATCCCAATCCATTACTTTATCTAAAATAGCAGCCAATGCTCTCGCAGTATCAACTTTACCTATAGGAAATTGTTCTACAATCTTATCTAATTCATCCTTAGTCATTTTCTTAAAAACCTCCGTTCTCATTGTTTTCTTTACCGCATACCTCTTAGAGGAGGGTAAAATTCCAAATATTGTTCTAATAGCAGCCTCTTTATTCATTCCTGGCTGTGCCATAAGGTATGCTAATTTTTGAAAGTCATCACGACCTTTTATGTATTTTCCTCGATTATTCTTACCACTAATTGTGTAATTGTTGACACGCCCTTCTGATTTTATATTGTCCTTCTCATTGTAAACAAAAGAAGGCCCCCAAGGATATTTGACGCTTATCCTTCCGTTCTTTAATATAGAACGCCTTAAACATTGTCCAACCTCTTTATCACTAGAAATACCATACTCGCCCTCTAAAACATAAAAAGGGTGTTTATATGACAAACCCAGCTCATCCGCTTCTTCCTGTGAATAAACTGGGTATTCTTTTCCAGATACTACTTCGTATCTCACAAATAAAAGTTACTTACCTCTTTTAGTATACGCACCGCGTACTACTTTAGTGACTTCTTTAGCTTTGCTAGCTGCTTTTTTAACAGTTTCTTTAGCTGCTTTCTTTGCTTTCGCCATTATATACTCCTTATTAGTATTTTGTTGTACCAGGGTCTTTTTTAGGTTTGAACCCTAATCGTCTAAGTGTTTGGTTTGGTGACTCACTCTGTTTATTAGCCAGTCTTCCTTTTGTATAATTTCTTGCCTGTCTTGCAGTTGCTTGTAACTTTTGCCCCGCAGTTTCCTGAATTGATACTTTTGGTAAAACATATGGTATTCTTTGCACATCGTGCACTTGCTTTATTTCCTTTATTAGAACCTTAGGAGATAGCTGATCAATTGCTTTATGATGAAAGTTGACAGCTCTCTCTCCAACTGCTTTCTCTAATGTTTTACGCATTCCTCTCTCAACACCTCTCTTAGCTAGAGAAGATGTCCATAAGTTCAATAACTGCCTTGCTGACCCTATTGCTATTGTCATGATCTCACCTCAAAATGTACTAAATCATCAAATCTATTATCTTTTGTTTGGGTATCCATGTCCCAATCTCCTCCCCAACGAATTTTTAAACCCATTTGGGATGCTATGCCTAAAACATACCCAGCAAATAGGTGAAATCTATCACGATCACTCCAATCAATGGGATAAGGGGCTACATCTACAGCCAATGAAGGCTTTCCATTATGTTTTCCCTTCGGATAACGTAATTTACTATTACCCTTGTCATAAGCAGCATTTTGCTTTTCTTTTCCTCGATAACCCTCTATAATTGTACAATCAAAACCTTTTACGACTTCATTGAACAATTTTATTAAATTTTCATGGCAAGTATGCAACCTGCCCTTACTTCTTGTGCTAAATCTAGGCATTATTGTTGTCTCCCATTGATTCTTCCTTTTAAATATGCCAGATCATCGGTTACATCGTTCAATTCTTTCACAATATCTTCTCGATGTCTCTGGCTAGTATCGTCAGATTTGTTCCATCTTTCGATCAATTTTATTGTAATTCCTTCAACATTTTCCACTGTTGTCTCTATTTTTGAGATATGTACTCTTATCTCGTCTAAATCTTCATTTTGAGTCTTTTGGCTCTTGATTAGATTCATAATCATCATTACAAATAATGAGACTATTATACCAATCGCACCGTACTCCATATAAACTTCCATCATACAAACTTATCCTTACATTCATCGTATTATTCGTAGCCCATTTATCCACAGGAAAAAAATGAGGGGCCCCTCTAAAACGGTACTTCATTGGGATCAGCTGTACTGCCTGCATTGTGCAGGATTTCGTCATTATTAAGACTCTCGTAGAGCCCGACGACTCGATGGTAATGGTCTTCTCTTCTTTTCTGAGCCATGAAACCCGTTATTTCTTCCATATCCTTATAAATCTTTTGATAATCTAAACAATCATCGCTCTTAATATAATCATTAATGTCAAAACTAGACAAGATATTTCCTAATCATTTGCCCTGACCCCTGTATCTCTTAATATATCGCTTCTTAGAGCCACTATGGCTATATTTTGTTAGTGTACTCTGTCCCTGAGCAGTCTTTTTGCCTCTTTTAGGAGGCTTATAATCTAGTAATTTTCTTATCATTACGAAATACTTATCCCTATGTTAATGACATTATAAATACTTATAATATATATATAATATACTACTCAATGCAATAATAAAGCTTTACTTCACCAACATCCAGTTAAGTGTCTTTCCCACATAGACATAGAAAAATAGGAAAAATTTTAAAAAAAAATATTTTAGATCAAGGTATAGAATCCTAGACCCCTTTTTCCCAAAATTTTATTTAGATTGGGATTACGTGATATACAGGTCGCTACCGCCCTTCAAAATTCACGGCGTGGGGTGCCTCTGCCGTTGAAATTTATCGTGCGCTCACGCGAGTTTAGTTGCCCCCTACACATCTCTGGGAGATGTCAGGTGTACAAGTACACCATTTCCCACATTCTTATAACATTTCATAAATGAAAGGTAATCATAATATGTCAAATGATAAACAGATAACAGAGTTCTCAGTTTCTAATACACCTGATGGTGTCAGTAAGAGTATGCCTGATGGGAGCACAGTGTTCTTCCCAAAGGCTGATGCTGATGGTAAACGTATGTATACCACCAACCTCAAAATCAGGTCTACTCAGACTACCCGTAGTTTCCCCAAGACTCTCAAGGCCGCAGGCCTTAAGTCCTTGGTAAAGTCCTACCTCAAGGAAGGACAGAACCTACAGGTCACCGAAGGCGTTGATTACATCCTCACAAAAGCCCCTCAGCTCATAGAGTCTAAGGATGCTGATATGGACGATGTACTCATCGGATACTATAAGCCAATAGTCCGCAGGACTGTGACTAAGGCATCCGACCATAAGGGATTGTTCGCCAGCGAATAATCAGCTCTATGGCCCCTTAGGGTGACACAGGAAAGAAGATATTATACAAGGTGATAGCCGTATAATGTCTTCTTTCTTTCAATAGGTATAGACAGGACTGCGTATATTGTATAGTATGCGTTAGTACACGTATAGAAAGGTTTTAGAGATGGATAATATCATCAATAATATCATAGAAGGTATATTCTTTGTATTGTTTAGTATAATAGCAATACTTGGAATAGCTACGTTGATACAACTATTATTAAGGATTTAATAATGACTAATTTCCAATTAGTAATGTTAGCAATTATGCTGTATTCAGTATGTGCCACAGCTTACATTATATTTCAAACGTGGCAATTACACCGTTCAAGAGCTAAAAGAGATGAACTTGAATGGCACTTAGAAATACTTGCAAATGCTTTTAAACAGAGCAATGATGTACCAATGCATAAGCTTTTGGAAGGTAAGCAAATATTTACTAAGAACTAGATAGTATTAAAGCAGAGCATATCACAAAATGTGGATATGTCAAGCAAATAAAACTATTAGTGGGTTAGAATTGTTGAAGTGTTAGCTAGCGGATATAATTCTTTTAACTCAATCCTATGAAATGTGCATTTGCCCAAAGCGCGTGCATCATAGGGTAATCATTCAGATATGGAGTAGATGTCATATTTGACTATTATTGCTAAATATTGTGATAATACGACTTTAAAGATAGTATGATTACACGGTCAGACACATACAAAGAATGTGTTTTGGCGGATGTCAGTATGATGGGAAAAGTTCTTCTCATTTATTCATACAGATAGTATACTGAAGCGTAAGGAATCGAGAGATTCTGACGTTTGGTTAATCGATGTAGAGTAATTTCTATGAGATTATCTTTGTAATGAAGGATACTATGATTTTCCGTGAGGCGATAAGCCCGACAAGCCAAAAGAACCTGACTTTCAAGGTAAGTGCTGAAAACTGCACAGTTTAAATCTTGATGAGTACCCACTATAAAATTGTAGTGTATTTAGAGGTAATGTCTCTCTACAGGTCTATAAGGTCAGGGTATACCTTACATTAAAAATACCCAAAGATTTCTAACTATGGAGTATCAACAGCCTATTAAGGTAGGTGTGAGAATACAGTCTCATAAGTGTGATAGTTTTTACGATGCCTTAATAAATTGTAGAAACTAGGGTGCAAGTCCCTACTCCTAAAGAATTTCCAATTAACCAAAGGTAAAAAAATGAAGTTAAAAAACAGGACTGCTGTTTATCATTCTCATAAGCTTAAGCTTAAAAGGAAGAGAAGAGATGATGATGAAGCAGAACGTGATAGAATATGGGTTCGCTCTATGAAAAGACTTACAAAGTTTATAAGAATAGAGAGATACATAGTAAACGATTTTTACTTTAATCAGGAGGTAGAGAATGACTCAAGTAATAACGATAGTTCCAGGCATAAATAAAGCTGCAGATATAGCTATAAAGGATAATGGTGGTTACGAGGTAAAATTTATTACAAGTAAGGCAAAATGGTTCTTAGTACATAATAAATTTTACTTTGATGTTTTAAAAGGAATTGAAAATGGTGATGAAGAGATTTTAAAACATTATAAAACTAAAATAACAGTACCAAAGTATTCTATTTTTAAAGATGGTAAAAAGATAGGAATTGCATTGGTACGTCATAGTCCATTAAATTCAAAAAGCGAATATCTGTTTATTCCTAAGACTCGTAATAGACACGGTGTAAGAAAAAATCCCAAACATATGATTCATAGAGATTATTTAATAACTCAATTGAATCCTGGGCTTCTTACTATTTGGGATAGTGCAGAACTATTATATTATCAATAATGAATTGTTGGGTTCCACACGGTATCAATGGATTTAATATGTGAGGTTTGACCGTACTCATTTAGCCCAACAATCAATTAACCGAGGAGAAAATGTCAGAACAACGATTAACAAAGGTCACAGTAAAAGAAATTTGTGACAAGTACCCTGATAAAGTGATAAAGAAGACAGATGGAACCCCATTAACATATGAAAGGGGGAAGAATGTAGTCTTACAACTTGATACCTGTAAAATAATATTTACAGAGAAAGGAAAAGATGGCGTACTATAATACAAACAACGAGACTGGAGAGGAACTCCAGGCGAGCAGAGAACAAAGCTCAAAACAAAAAACAGAAGTGCTAGCAGTTTTTCAAACATATCCAACAACCCCACTGAGTCCAGATGAAGTACACCAATTCATAAAAGAAAACAGCGCAATACCTAATTCAATTCTTTGGCCCATAACTTCTATACGAAGAGCAGTCTCCGATTTAACTAAAGAAGGAGAATTGTTTAAAACAAACACAAAGAAAATGGGTTCATATGGTAAAAGAGTACATTGTTGGGTAGTTCAGTGCCCACATAATAATACCACATTTAAAACAGTAGATGATGATAAAGGTATGTATCTTGAAGAAGAGATATGTACTGATTGTGACCAAACAATAAATTCAACTATTCAAGAAAAATTGTGGTATGAAAGAACTCTAGCAATTAACACATTAGTATGATCAAAAAAGTTTCGCAGGGTGGAGCAGTGGTCAGCTCGTCAGGCTCATAACCTGAAGGTCATAGGTTCGAATCCTATCCCTGCAACAACTAAAAAGGAGTAAAAATGATTGAATTTCCCTTAACAATAGCAATGGTTCTATTTGCGGGTTGGATAACCAGCAGACATTATCATAATAAATATGAGATAGAAGAACTGCGCATCAATGCTAAAAGGTCAAAAGAATTAAATGACCTTTTAAAGATGCAAGATAATTTAGATAAGATACGACAAAGTATCACGAATCTTGACGCTAAGTATAAAATGAAATATGATGACATAAATGACAGATTTGAACAACTATTAAAAATAGTTATGAAAGATATGAGCGAACAAGATATATTTGATTCATTTGGCGCTGATGGCATACATACACCTCACAGTAATGTAACTATTGGCACAGATAATACTAATTCACATTTGAAAGTAATTAGTACTGTACAAGATGCTCTAGATAAAATAGGTAAGTAACAATGGATATAGAGAACCAAATAGAAATGGTGATAGACTGTCAAATAAAAGAATCTAAATTAGAAAATATTAAGAAGGCACGATTTCTGGAGCACTTAATTAACATAAAACCTTCTAACCGAACACATAAGGTTAGTGGGAAATGTGATATGATTGATAAAAACGTTGTTCCTCCTAGAACTGATAGGAAAAGAGAAATTGTTAAGGTTGGCGCCGAGCCTTCTTAGATTTGTCATCGAGCCCTGTTAAGCGGATATCTATTTAATAAAAGACCCTTTATAGATTGACAGAGTTTTAGAAACTTGCAGGGCTCTACCTCAAGGAGTAAAAATGAAGAGAAGTAATAGTGAATGGGATGATTGGAAAGCCTGGAAAAGAGGATGGCCTTATAAGGGGGATGCTCCGAATGACCCTCAATATGTTAAAGACCGCAATGATTTTTTTAAATCAAATGCACCTGAAGATGCACCATATAATGGTTGGTGGATTAATCAAGGGCAAACTGCACGTGTTTTAAATATGAATAAATCAAAGGAGGCAGAATGAGCATGGAAATCATTCTTAACAAGAACCCCAAACTTGACAAGATGTATCAAATAAATAAAATAGAAAAAACATCTTATCAAGGTGAAGTAGATGGATATAAATTTACTTATTTTGTAAAAAGTGTTGCTTTTCCACATAGAGAATATATGATATGGCAAGACGAAGATAGTATACCATCTAAAATTAAAAATAAAGCCAGAAATAGAGTTTCTACGCTTATTAAACACATAAAAGACAAGGAGTCAAAAGAATGACTGTATTTGAATATCTTATGTTTGCTACAGGATTTGTAGCAGGTGTAATCGTTGTAGGAATATGTTTTCATAAACCTATAAAGCGCCTTAGACGTCAATTATATCGTCTAAGAGGTCAAGTATACTACTGGTCAAAGCAGATGCCAATCGCTAAAAAGCGTGGCAGACCAGCTAAAAAATCTGCTTAATTACGTAATCCACAAACCTAACAGTTAGGAGGCCTACAAATGGCAGATAATCTGAGAGTAATCTCTTATCATAACGGTGGACGCACAATGGAAAACCAGTCAGGCGATACTCCATATGGAATCGCAAGAGCTATGGATTTAGCTTTAACTGGTGTTAACATTTATGTGGGAAACCAAGAAGTTCAGCCAGACCATACCCTTCATGACGGAGACCTTGTTTCGTTTCAACAAGACAAGGTTAAGTCAGGGGCTAAGGTACTATTTTGTACTATGATCTAACTTCTAAATAATATAACAGGCACAATCAGTACGTAACGGGCTCTGTAAACTTCATAGTACTCTCATTCTATGGGCTATCACAGCTGACAACAGAGCCTGCCTGTTATTACTTTAACTAAATCAAATAACTATAACAATAAGTGGAGATAAAGATGCACGAAATTACAATTAAAAGTACATTTCCACCAACTATAAGTGGAATACAGGATTTGCAAGGTATGCCAATATTGCAGTCTGATAAAGATGTTGAAAATCGCATCTTAAATTTCTTTAGAGGAACGTTTGGTCAACAAAGAGCTGCATTAAAGTTTATTGGAACGAACGCAAAGGAAGTAAAGAAATATGAAAAAGATTTTTTAGGAATGGTATATGGAAAAGATGCTAAATACCCCCTAGTAGCATTTGATGGATATGCTGACGATAAAGAAGGTAAAGATGATATTGCTATATATTTAGATATGGGAATACCTAGGCTAAGAGCAAGAAATGTTAATTATTTGGATAGGATATATGTAAAAATTAGAAAAAATTCATATCAATCAAATCCAATGATAAGATTTTATTGTTGTCCTGAAGGTTTTGATATAAGAAAAATATATGCAGGATGGCATCCTCATATATCTGAGAGTAAACCTTGTCTTGGAGGATTTGAAAGCAATTTATATGATTGCTATGACAGTGGAGATTGGATAAACTATTTAGATTCTGTACATAGATTTTTAAATACTTGGAATAGAGAAAGCCCTTATTGGGATATAAATCATAATGTCGTTACTTATCGAACAGATAAATATGAATTTAAAGGATCAATAATGAAATGGGCAAAAGAGAGTTATTTAACTGGTAGAATTTCTAATTGGTTTACAGAAAATGATATTATACATCATTTAAAGTATATTAAATCTGATTCATTACCTTATGCTTTAAAATTCATATGTGATAATATTGCTAAATGTTTTGAAATTTTTCAAGATTTTAATGAAAATATATCCAATGCTTTAGGTCAAGAGTTAACTGAAAATATTGAAAGAATAGATAATGAGTATTTATATTCTAAAGAAACTGGAAAATATTCTTTTTCAGTATTTCCTTCAAGAATAGAAGATACTTACACCAGGATGAGAACTCTTTATAGCCATACTTGGGTAAATAATGGTTCAAAAACAACTACACTTGTTCCAAACAGTGATTCTATATCTTTTAAAACTATGGTTAATCTTTGCCAAGATTATGATTCAGAAGAAGTTTTTGATATGAGAGAAACAATATTTTGTTTACAAAAAGTAATATCAGAAATGTATAGAATTATAAAAGGTAATAGCTTTCTTTATAAAGTTATAGATATAAAAGCTATAATTAAAGAAAGTATAGTTTCAGAGTCTAGATTTGTTGAACCAGTTAAAGTTGAACAAAGAGAGTTCTATAATATGTTAGAAAAGAAAGGTAATAGAGCTACAAGAGCAACTGAAACAAGTAGTTATTCAGGGCAAACAGAAAAATCTCACGATATATTAATTCAAAAAAGTATATCAAGGTCAAGTTTTGTACGTAAAAGATTATACTCTATTTGTAAAGAAAGCTTAACAGATAAGAGTATTAATGAATGTATAAATAAAAAGATGAAGGAAATGTTTGTTTATGATACAAAACATCGATATAACATTGGAACATTTTGGGCAAGAAGAAACCTTTTACCTAGTCAAGAACATACTGGAGTAAAAGAAAGAAGATTGGAAATATTGAAACAGATAGGTGGACTCCCAAAGAGCTTAGAAGATTTATTAAATAAATACAATGAGCTGAATCAACAATATTTATTAATTGAAAATAATATCTTAAAAGATTATTATTCAAAAATAGTAAGGAGACTAGATAAAAATGAGTTTAAAATGCAAATTGATAATACCTCGATCAGTCCAGAACAAGTACAATTATCTTTTGACTAGATTTAAAGATGATGAGTGGTCAGGGCCAGCTTGGTTTAAATTAAAAACGGATAGTGATGGATATCCTGAAGAGTGGAAAATAGTTCACTTTCATCCATTAAATTTAGGTGACCATACATCAACAGAATTTGAAGCAAAAGATGTTGCTGGTATCTTAGAAGATACTTATAATAATAATAAGAATCTTTTAAAGAATACATTTATGGGCTTAATACATAGCCATAATACAATGGGTTCATTCTTTTCAGGAACAGATACTGATACTTTATTAGAAATGGCTCCTATAGAAAATTTCTATGGTAGTTTGATAGTTGCATCTTCTGGTAAAGAATTAGCATCTTTTGGATTTAGCTATAAAGACCAATATGGTGTTTCACATACTCACGTAATTGAAGAAGATGAAATAGAACTTGAAGATACTTATAAAATAAATAATGAATGGATTGCTGTGGCTGATAAGATTGAAAAAGATAAACCAAAGCCTAAACCTGGAAATCAGGTAGGAATATGGAAACCACTTCCTCGTGTTAATACTCTTACTGAAGCTAAAGAAGCTTTATCTAATTTAGATAAAAAGAATGCAATACTTGATAAACTATCTAAAAAGAAGAAAAAGATAGCTGAAGATATTTTATTAAAGAATGATTCTGCAGAAATGACTGATATAGCAGCTGAAGATGCGCTTCAAAAACTTGGAATAGATTTAATGGATGTATTGAAACTTATGGATGATGATTATAATTATGGATATGGAGGTTACAATGGCTATTTCGCATACTAGATTCTTAAGGAATAAGGATTTAATTCCGCAGGGTAAACTAAACCATATTGGTATAGTTGGATTAGGAGGTATCGGCTCACAGCTGGTACCTCTATTATCCATTATGGGATTCAAGAAAATTACAGGATGGGATGATGATACATTAGAAGAACATAATCTTTCTACAACTATGTATCCACAGAACGCTATAGGTAGACCTAAATCTGTTGTAGCTGAAAATGTTGCTGATTTGTATTCAGTTAATCCTGGTAATAATAAATTCTTTCAAGAATACTATGATGAAGCAAGCCCCACATTACCGAAAATGATAGTTTGTTTAGATAATATGGAAGGTAGAATGATTGCTTACCAGAAATGGAAAGAACAATCAAATAGAGAACTATTTTTAGATTTGCGAATGGGAGCATTGGCAATGGAAATAGTTACAGCTACTAAAAAACATGATAAGTACTTAGATACTTGGCAGCCAAGTCATACTATAGCAGATGCAGATTGTACAATGAAACATACAATATTTACTGCGTCGATTGTAGGAGGGTTAGGAATAGATCAAGTATTTAATGTCGTTGCTAAAAAAGCGTATTATGCGTATATTTGGTTAGGCTTAATGCCTCTCACAATGCGAACTGAACAACTAATAACTTAATAAGGAAAGTCTATGGATATAAAAGTACGACAAGTATCTACGGACTGGACAAAATTGCCTACTGGGCTGACTTGGTATTTTATCGGTCAGCCTAAAACAGGCAAATCCACACAGGCCAGTAGATGGAGTGATACAGGAGCAGAGGGTGTTTTATTAATAGACACTGACCTCGGTTCAGATTTTGTTGACAAAGCAAATATTGTAACTGTAACATCTCTAAACACACCAACTAGACCAGTAATGGAAGATGGTAAGCAAGTAACTTCAAAAGGAACAGATTTAACAGAAATTGTTCCCAATGATGAGCGTGATTACTATTTTCGTTCAGGTGATAAAGTTGGAGAACCAATGGAAGTTTATTCTATGGTAGAAGTTTACCATTGGTTAAAAAATAACCTTAAAAAACTACCATATCAAACAGTAGTTATCGATACTATTGATCACGTAAACAGATGGATAGAAAGTGAAGTATGCGATGAACGAGGTCAAATAGCAATGGGAGAAGGTTCTTCATGGGGTGCAGATTGGGCACAAGCAAGAAAGAAGAATCTTGATATTATTAGAAGATTTCAAGCTTTATGTAAATCTCAAGCAAGGAATCTTGTTTTAATTTCTCATGCTAAAAGTACGGTGATAACAGATGGCAAGAGTCAGCTAGGGCCAGAACTCCCAAGGGGTTTGGCGTATGCAGTAACTGCCTCTGCTGATGTCATAGGTTATGCCACCGCTGACAAAGAAGACGGAAAGTTTTATCTATCTTTCCAAGCATATGATGAAAGGACTGTAGGCAGTAGGTTAAGACCATTAGCCCAGAAAGTCCTTGAATTTGATTACAATGTAGTAGTCAATGAAATCCTAAAATACAAAGAAGAGGAGTAGCATATGCCGTACAGAGGTTCTTATGAAGCAGAAAGCAGCTCTAGAGGCCCAGCCAAATGGTTAGGTTTTCAAGAAGTTGCATTAACTGATTTTATTAATAAATCAGAAAACTATGATAACTTAGATGTTTACTTAGAGATTCATTTTCAAAATGAGTCTTCTCAGTATCCTTACAAATATAACCTTTTAGGTAAGTTTGAAAGAGATGCTGATGGTAGAATATCTGGTGAGAATAGTTTGCTTAAAAGAATATTGTATTTAACGGATGCTATTGGTTGGAACGGAGGCGTAAATGCCAAAGGTGAATGGGTAGATGAGAATGATAAAGTATTAGAAGACGATGTAGTTCATCTTTTAAATGCTGATCATACTCAAGCTAACTACGGGGCAAGCAATTTCGATACACCCTTATATATTTATGTATATAAGAAGTGGAGCGAAAAGAATCAAAAAGCTTACCCTACAGTTTGCCCAAAAATTGTACAAAATGATGAAGAGGGTCGTAGAGACCTTGAAGATTACATTAAGTACATGAAGGCCAATAAGTACATTGTTGAACATGAAGAAACTGAACAGGTTAGAAATGGTGCTATGACTAGTGGTTCCTCCACTACTACTAGCGGCACTCGAACCTCGTTTTAGTGACTCTATACAATGAGATAGCAATTGGGGGCCCTCAGAATAGAGGGCTCCTGATTGAACAAGAACAAGTTATAGATGTTATACTTGAACATGGAAAAGACAAAGCTGTATATAAAAGCTTATATCTATATGACCAAGAAGGTTTAGAGTATTTTAAATTAAGAAGAACTCTAAAAGACTTTTTAGGCAAAAGATACATAAATGATGTATTAATTGATATAGATAAAGGTCAAAATACAAACGAATATACACTAAACAAAACAAGAGGTGTATTATTTGAACTTGAAGAACTAGGCGTTCAAGAAAAATCCTGTCATATTTATTTTAGTGGAACTGGGTACCATCTTATCATAAGTGGTGAATTATTTAATTTTCCTGAAGGAAATAAGGATTTACCATTTATTGTTAAGGAAACAATGAATAATTTACTCAGTGAAATAGATTTAGCAGTATATAACAGAACTTCAATCTATCGGTGCTCTAACACCATCAATCAAAAATCTTCTTTATACAAAATACAATTAACTTATGATGAAATTAATCATTTAAAATATGAAGATATTCATTTATTAGCAAAAGAACAAAGGTTCTTAGATTGTAATCCTGTATGGGGAGATGGAGAATTAGAGAAACATGTTATTACAAATATTCCAAAAATAAGAGTAATGCAATCCAGTGTTGAACCAAGAAATATTGTACCATGCGTTCAAAAGATGTATCAACTAGGCCCTGAAGAAGGAAATAGAAATAATACTATGATGCGAATAGCATCTCATTTCTTTAGGCATGGTATTCCTAGTAGTGCTGCAAAAGCAGCATTATTAGAATGGAATCAAGGTCAACTAATGGATGATGTAATTCTACAAAAAGTAGAAGATACATATCGTGGTGGATATAAATATGGATGTAAAGACCAACTTATGGCTAAGCATTGTCAACCATATTGTATTTATTACAAAAGAAAAGACTATTTGATAGATGTTAAAAATAGTGAAGAGCTTCAATCAGATTTAGCAGAGAGAATAGAAACTGATTTTTCAGGTAGAACTATAGACTTGGCTAAACTTTTAGGTGTTCCTAACAAAGATGTTACTATATATCCAGGTGAATTAGTAACAATATTTGGTTCAACAGGTGCTAATAAAACAGCACTTGCCCAAAATATTGTATTAGGATATAATGCAGAATTAGATCAAATAGTTAAAGAGGCACAAATACCTACTTTATTCTTATCTTTAGAGCTTTCTGGATTTGTTATGCACAGAAGAAACTTGCAAATAGTTTCAGGTGCTAGTAAAGACGATGTAGTATCTAAATACAACGAGCTCTATAATCATCATAAAGAAGAGTTAAGCCATATTATAATGCAGTCTATAGCGCCCACAATAGGCCAAATACAGGACAAAATCAAACAATTGCAACCTAAGTGTGTAGTTATAGATTATATTGACCTGGTGGACGTTCCTTACAATAAAAAAGGTGAATATGAAAAGCTAAATTACATTAGTCATTCACTTTCAAATATTGCAGTAACTGAAGATATTATTATTATACAAATATCTCAAGTTTCAAGAGATTATTCGAGAAATCAAATAATGGATTTGTATGCTGCTAAGGGTAGCGGAGCCATAGAAAATGCATCTAGAAAAGTAATAGGTATAACAGGAGACTCTGAAAACACGGGTAAAAAGGTTACGTTATTTAAAAATAGCGATGGCGATTTATTTGATGTAGATTTAGAGTGGACACCTTCTTTTAGATTAATCAAAGCAAAGGAAGAGAGGCAACAAAATGCCAACAACTAAAGAACTTGTTGGAGAGTTAATAGATGTTAACCAACAGCTAGAACATCTTGAACAAGGAACTGACATCGATATGGATGAGCATAAAAGACTCGAAGAAACTAGAGTAACAATCCACAAAGAAGTCAAAAATAAAATCCAAAACGTTGATTACTTTATGGTCGAACTCAATAAAAAAGAACATCTTATCGATGCTGAAGTAGAAGCATTAAAAGATGAAGTTGAAAGATTGAGGTCAAGACGAAGAGCATTGGTAAGGACAAAAGACTATTTTAATAAACAACTACTGCCAGCAGTTATTATGGAAGTTGGGAATGAAGACGGAGTCTATGAAACTAATACCGCAAGGTATAAGCTTTATGAAACATTCGGCCCAGTAGATGTTGATCCTCATAATATATCAGATGATTTTAAGAAGGTTGAAATAGTTGAAAAACTGGATAAGGTGAAAGCCAGAAAGGCTGCAATATCAGCGTTTAAAGCTGGTCAAGAAATGCCACCTGGTTTGAATATCAGAAAAATTAAAAGAGTGAAGCGTACTTAAAAGTATACTAGTTCTTGTATGCTGCACATTTTTAATACTAAATTATACGGGTTTAGTTGTTCTATGGATTTCATTTAAGCTCCGAAACGCATAGACAGTGAGTAAAAACACCCGCGCTAAACCCTTATAATTATGAAATATGATAAGAATGCATTTAAAGAGGTTTTAGAACCTCATCACAAAACTTATTGGAAGATTGCTTATACTAAGCTACAGAGAAAAATGCAAAGTCTCAAATCCTCCCTTAAGAAACGTTCAGAAATATCTGAAGTAATATTTGATATTACAATGGACGATTTACGTGATATGTTTTATCATAAATATGGCAAGTCTTGCAAATACTGCAGAAGAAAAATGGTTTATAGGAATATGGTATGTGATCATATTATCCCCTTAGCTAAAGGTGGAGATTCTATAAAAGAAAATCTGCAGCTAATTTGTAAATCTTGCAATACAAGGAAAGGCCCGTTAGATGAGAGAGATTTTGAAGAACTTATCCTATGGGTAGAAACATTAAAAGATGAAACAAAAGAATATGTGCTGCGAAAGCTAGCAAAAGGAGGAAGATATTAATGAAATTAGATCACGAACAATATGAGCTTTTGATGACAGCTTTACAAAACTACAGAGGAGAACTTTATATAAATAGTGGTGACACTACTGTGTTAAATAAGGTTAATGACCTTTGTCAAGCAATTGAAGATGAGAAAAAAGTATTAGATT
>Ga0098036_1000234_pt1 | contig 26163 bp, 33 predicted proteins | sample 4_EtaG_FD_77064 | JGI IMG/M metagenome (GOLD analysis project Ga0098036, IMG submission 77064) | Marine viral communities from the Subarctic Pacific Ocean - 4_ETSP_OMZ_AT15127 metaG | ecosystem: Environmental > Aquatic > Marine > Oceanic | place: Pacific Ocean | collected 2015-01-07 | reverse complement strand
TTACAATCCTGTATACTTTTATTTAAAATAGTTCCTGTCACATGAAACAATGCCGCGCCGTCTAGGCTGTCAGCGGTGGCTTGTTCGCATTTAGTTAGCTTACGCATCGTTTGACTCCTCTACACCAAAGACATCAAGCTCAACTTCTTCAAGTTTTTCGGCAAGCTCACCTAACGTAATGTACTCGACTTCTTCATCGCCCCCATTATCGCTATCTGAACCGCTTAGAGGTATCCTGACGTTTTTATTATCAATAAGTTCAAAAATTACTTCCTGTAATTTTGTGTGAACAGGGTCACTAATGTGGTGTGTGTCGGGGATAATTTTATCCATCGTTTGACTCCTTTGTACAATTTAATATGGGACAAGTCCTAGCCTACTTTTCGACGTTCGTCAAATATTTTTTCAAACAAAAAATTGATATCATTTGTATTTATCAAATGCTGTAATTGCTCTAAACATTTATCGTGAAGGGTAGATGGGTCTAGGCCTGCTGAATCTTTAACAGAGATAATATTATCCAACGTAAAGTCATAAGAGATAATATCTTCTTGGTTTTTTAAAGACATCGGTTTTTCTTTTATTTCACCTTTGCTATTGCAAGTCTCGCATTGCCTGACCTGTCGCAACACCTTGAGTTGTTCTATCCGGTAACCATTGCCGTGACACTTAGGACAAATCATTCTTTTTCCTCCAACCAAAGAGCTAGTTTTTCAATCGCGGACTGTAGCCAATCTGAAAACCAATCCATTAGACGGACTCCCCGCTCGAATACTTTTCAAGGGTAAGAACACCGCTCGCGCCGTAATATCGTTTATGGCCGTTTTTATGAACGTGAAGTAAACGAGAACCATGACTAGGCGTAGCCCGAAGGTCTGCTATGTCATCTTTTTTTCTTGGTACAAACAAGTTTACGATGGCCGTCCAATTGTTCCGCAGGGCAATTAATTTCTTGCCAGTGCATATTCTTGTATTCGTCATTTTTGACTCCTTTTGTTAAGTGGGACTAATCCTATACGATTACCGCACAGGGCTTGTCAACTTAAAAAATTCTGCCCAGTTATATGGCTTTTCAAAAACAGCCAGAGGCGGTACGGCTGTAAGACCATCCATGCGAAGGTCAACAGCATCGGACCCAGAATAAACACTAATAGCCAAGCGACTGTCGCGCACAACAATAAAACAAGGCCCGCTGGAATGACGACTAAGCCAAGCACACTGGTGTGGGGATAGACTGAGTTTATTAGAGCGTCCTTTTGTAACCTTAAGTTCGACAAAGCTAAAAACCCCGTTTTCCGAACATAATAGGACATCGGGAACCCCTGGGACAGACCAGCTTTCGAGACGGGTTGTTTCAATTTTTCTCCCGCTTGTTTTTATTCCTTTTTTTATTTCTTGCCACAGGCTTGATTCCTTCGGCGGCTTCTTCGACTTCTTCTGGCGTGATGTCGATAACTGGCTCAAAACTTTGTCTAATTCGATCAAGTTCCTTCTCCACATCTTCACGGCTCATTTGATCTATTGAGCCGGTTCTAATTTCTGATTTACTCACATATATATCGCCTTGGGCCTGCCCACGGCGATACTCTGCTTGCACTGCCGCAGAGTAGGCTCCGTTCTCTAACGCGGCATCTCTGATTCTTTGTAGGTCCCGAACGTGTTTTTTGTAACCAACCGCGTACATCTCATCGAGTTCTTCGCGGTACCTTTTTATCTCGGCTACAACGTGAGGGCAAATATTCTGGCTGGTTAACTCGTAAGCTCGACTGTGAGCGCTCTTCTCGGGATAACCAGCACGGATTGCGGCCTCTCGCATAGTTATGAGACCATCATTACTAACCAGCTCTTTGACGAACTTCTCTTGCCGTCGTGTTAACTTACGATTTGGTCCTCTCGTCTGGACTTTTTTACCTGTCCCATCAGTAGCTGGGTACACGGCGTTATTATTAGGCATTTTAGGGCCTCCAAAGGGCTTTTATTGTTTAATATCAAGGCTGTCCCACCACTGTCCCACCGTTTTACTTTAACAAACGGCTGTAAAGTGATATGGGATTAAACCTAATTAGTTAATCTTAGATAAAATAACAGCAAAACTTACAAAAAGCACTGACTTTAACTAAGACTCTGTCCCGCGAGCAAGATTCCGTGACTCAAGAGGTGGGACACTGCCGCAAGCAAAAAACCCTTATATAATATATGGTTAGTAGACTGTCCCACCTGTCCCACCAATCCCGTCTATATTTTGGGAAAAATATTTTTTTTATTTTTTGAAAATTACTACTATAGTGGGACAGCGGGACACCCGTGGAGCCTTAATTGAATCCCATGCCGTTTGGATTACCATTGTTATTAAGCCACCGAAGAAGTTCGGTCTTTTTTGTAGGGATGTCGTACTCTTCAACTTCAAAAGTATGCATATCCTCTTTCCCTTGATGCTTACGAAATTCTCGGTTTGCTTCTGCCCGACTTGTAAACCATTTGACGTCTGAACAACCTGTACTGTTACGTAAAATCTGAACCATGTAAAAACGCATTGTTGCCTCCTTTTTAAAACACTGATAAAAACTTAAACTGCTTAAAAGAGACGTGGGCCGTGGTTCGTTATCACATATTATTTATTGTTGGGTAGTTTACTTCTATTTGCCATTTTCCGTGCCACTTCTTTATGAAACCTGATGGGCACACGTTTTCCATTACAGAATTCTACTGGCAGTTTACCATCCTTCATATAAGCGTAGCTTTGATCCATGTGTCCATATGCATCATAAAAGTACCGTTTTAATGCAATTTCAAGGTGCATTTTTACTTTACCCTTCCACCTTTCATCGCACGTAGGTTCTTCGTCTAAAACATCGAATGGGAAAGTGTCTGAGTGATCTACGTCATGGATGTCACCTTCTTCATCGGTGCTCTCGACGGCCCATTCATAATATACTTTCTTATCTCGCCAATCTTTTGCCATGTTGACTCCTTTTAAAAGAGGCCCACGGCTCATCTAAACAGTTTACTTAATGTAAGCTGCTTAAAAGAACCGTGGGCCGTGGTTCGTTAATCTTGGATATTTTCTTTTAACAATTTATAGAACTCATTGAGCGTGTATCTCGACGCATTTGTCGCAAGCCCTATGTGTTCTTTAACATCTTCCTGGGTAATGTAACGTTCGACAGTTTTATCTTTTTCTTCGTCAAAATCGAAAAGGCTCGGTCCGAATATATTTTCGTGTGAAGCAACTCGGATAAAGAACTCTTTCCAGTTACTGGTTGTAATTTCATTCATTCCTATAGACATCGTCAGGAAGGTCAAAGCTTTTGTAACTCCGTTAAGAGAAACTTTTCCTTCTTCTGTCTCATGGGGTAACCAGCAAAGTTTTTTGTAATCTTTAATTTCAGATAGAAAATAATTTAAAGACATGGTCGTGACTCCTCTTAAAAGAGGCCCACGGCTCATCTAAACAGCTTACCTATTCACAATGTAAAAGAGCGTCTTCTTTATCTTGAAAACACTATATCAGACTTATCCCATACTGTCAAGCAAAAGTTATCCACAGGCCAAGACTCAAAATTACCAAAACCCCAAAAAATTCTGAAAATTGGTCGTTCATTCTCCTGTCTCCTCCTTCATCCTCTGTTCTGGTCCAATAACCTCGAACTCTCGCTTGCGAGTCTGTTTATTGCAACAGGCGCAGTAGTAATAGGCTACTCCGTCTATTTCATAGATAAACTCGTTAAGGCCATTGCAGGTTCGGCATTTTTTATCTTTGTACATAAAAAAGGTGAATCCCTATTTTTTTGCACTTTTCAAATCGCGTGGCCCATTCTGGGCGGACATAGGTGGCGTGGTAGTGGGTAGCGTCCTCTAGGCCCGTCAGCTTAAGCTCTGATATAAGCAAGGTGGTGGCGAGGTACTGGGCCGTGGTCCATGCCTCCTGTTCCTCTGCGTCCTCCTCTGGGCGCTCTGGCTTGCCGTCGCAGTAGTAGCTGAACTGGCATTGATGTCTGACGGGGTTGCCATTCCAGTAACGCCCTTGCTTGACGACCGCGCAGATGCTGGACGGAAACCTGGGGTCAACTACTCTGTTCTGTATGACCACGCCTACTGCCAGCATACCCCGCCAGCCTTGGTTCCGCGCTTCGTAATACATGGCCTCGGCCATACATCGGTGTTCACTGGCTTGAGCGGGAACCAGCACTGCCGCCATTACAATGGGTATCAGGCAAAGTTTTAAAGCATATGTCATTCGGTTAGCTCCTTCAACATACTCACTTCGATGCAGGCTGTTCCATCGCCCAGCGCAAGTGCCGCCTTTGCACAAAGTTCCAGCGAGGAATACGTCTGCACTATCTCAACATAATTGTTTAAGAATATAACAAGAGAATAATAAAAGTCAGTCATGGCTCAACCTCCTCCCTTGACGATTTCTACATGCCTGTAAGGAAACTGTTCGCGCACTCTCTTTTGCTTCGCGTAAGCGGCGAACTCATGGCTAAATGCCCCATAACAAATAGCCACCCCTGCATGAGCTAATAGTACATAATACATCATTTTGACTCCTTTAAAATTTCATTCCTTAACCATTACTTGTTTCGTATGTTACGACTATTCGCACGGGGTCATGTTCGTACAGGCCCGCAATAGCCTCCACCACTGCCTCAACTTTTTCACTGTCCGCACCCAGACCCCCACCACTTGTGAAAGAACTTACTTGGACTGATTCAGGCTTCTTGCCTTCGATTTGAAAATCGCTAAAACATTGGATAGATAGTTTTTCGATGTACATCATGTTTCCTTTCTAGTTGGCTTGTTTCATGCGTTGATCGCGAAGCTGTTGGGCATGGGCCTCCCAAAGTGCCTTGATGCTTGGATCATGGGCCGTGTCCCGTGCCTTCTCGCAATTTGCTATGCGTTGCTCGACGATGGTAAGCGTGGTCATTTTCATTAGTGAGAATAGTTCTGACTGATCCATTATTCTTCCCCCGCAGAAATTTTCTTTGCCATTTCGTAAACAACCGCACCGTCGGCTCGTCCATAATTCGGCAGTAGTCCTTGAGACCCGTACTCAAGAATATATTCAAGGAGCGGCTGATACTTGTCTAAAAGATTTTCCACATCACCCTCTAAAGAATCAACATCACAAGCATTTATCATAACGCCCATCAAATCATCTCCGCCTGTCTCTGGATCATAACCATCCATTACATCGTCGTAACTTTTACCAGCGGCACTACAAAAGTTTTCCGCAAACTTTCGCGCTTTTTGTTTATTTGTCACTGTTTGACTCCTTTTTTGTTAAAATATTTCCCCAAACTCTAAGTCTTAAATAAAACCCGTCTCCCTCCTTGTCCCAGACGTTGGACCAGTTTTCACCGTAATATTCAGTCAAAACCTGACACAGATCATGTTCAAATTCTTCGTTTAGTTTTCCATCAGTCATATCATTGTGACTCCTATATTTATGTGATTTGTCCCATAACAATAGGTATAAAAAAAAGGGTGTCAACCCTTTTTTAATTTATTCTGGAAATTTTAACTTCCACATGATGTACGGCTCGTCACATTTGCCGTCGCACATCTGCGCTGAAATAGACAGTGCATCAGGGTCCAGCGGTGACTTACCTACATAATGCCACTCGGCTCCTTGCTGTATCTGTTCGTCAACCGTTTTAAAAAATTCTTGGTTGTCGGTTATGAACAAACTTCCTATCGACATCATAAAAGTTGTAAATACTTCCATCAGTACTCCTCCTCTATTTCATTTATGCCGCACGGTCTCACCCACATTGGAGTCTCTTCACCATGCCAGCCCCCTTGTATATTAAACTCAAAAAACTCGAAGGCCTCTTCCTCAGTCATGCCGTCTCGTTTCATTAAAATCTCAATAACCTTATCTACGTTGTAAACAATCAAATCTTTCTGGCCGCACCGCGACCCGACTCCGATTATAGCTTCGTTCAAACCATCAGCTTTAAGCATTAAAATCTCTTAAAAAAATAGCAGTGAGGCGAGAAAAAAACATAAAACTCTGCCTCACTGCCACAGCGTCGCTGGTAGGAGTCATCGAACCAGCGCCGCTTGGGGGACTAACTTTTTCTAACACTATCATCGCCTTCCCCAAAAGTCTACTGGACTATTTTCAGTCCGCGTATAAAACAAATACCAAGCCGCGTTATCTTTTCCTGTATGTGGACTGTCCGGTATCCACTTTACCCGCCCAACACTTATAATCTTTTTGCAGTAAGGCAGATATTCGGTGGCTTGTCGGGTATGCATCCAATCCGCGTCAAACAGTAACCACGTTGGTGCTATCTCACAAAGGTGTAAAATCAAAGGGTGCAGGAACTTCCGGTCCCAGGGTGGGTTGGTTATAAAACAATCTCCATAGCAAGATTCAATGTCAAAGACATCAAGTGTCCCAACGTCATCGCGTTGCGGTTCAATGTCCGTGGCCCGTAGGCATTTATGCTCAAACATTTCCAAGTGGTCAACTAAAACACCGTTGCCTGCACAGGGCTCGTCAAAGACGGTTTTCTCTAACAGGTGAGGAAGAAGCGGCTCTACCGCAGTAAATGGTGTGGGGTAAAAGTCCCTCTTCTGCCTTTTAAAACTACCAGAGGACCGCTTACCCATCTGACTACATAGCCGATACGATTAGGACTACAGCATAAAAAGCAGCGGTTGCAACTACAGCGGTCATCATTATGAAGATCCCTTCTTCTTGGCCCGTGGTTCGGGGGCCTTGCTTACTGCTATGCTATTACCTGTTACTTTTTCAAGTATCAGGGTAAACTGGCCGGATATGGTGCGCCGCTCCTTCTCTGCCATGTCTTTTAAAACAAGGTAAGATTCGATCGGCACAACAACTGATTTCCATTTTTCTGGGTTCATAACTTAATCATCCTTTATTTCTGGGACACTATCGGATTTATCCACGTTAGTCAAGTTCCCCCAGTTATCACCTAGCGATATGTCGCTAGGGCTTGGTACTTGCAGTTCGTAAGCAGATTCCATTATCTTGCACAACTCCTCTGCCTCCTTCTTGTTTTTTACGGAAAAAGCCAGTTCGTCGTGTATCTGTACGAGCGGTATTTTATTCTTCTGTTCGTACACTGCGGCCATTGCCGCCTTCGTTTGATCTGCCGCGCTCGATTGAATTAGCCTGTTCAGTGCTTTGTAGGTGTAGGCACGTTTGATGTTGTCACCATACTCAATGTGAGCTTCGTCTTTTGGTAAAGCCCGTGCAGAAACAAACAGGTTGGGCTCCCACAAATCAAACCTACACTTGCGGCCTAGCAACGATCTGACAAACCCGCCCTTGTCGCGGTGCGACACTTTGCGCTGTACGGAGTCCATGAGTTCCTTAACAAAGGGTACATCATCGTGATACTGGCGCATGAGCCGTTTAGCCTCATCCGTTGACACATCCAACTGCTCGGCCAGCTTGGTCTGACCCATGCCGTACATAATCCCCAGGTTTATGGTCTTGGCTTGTTTTCTGGGAATGTTGGCGATGTCGGCTACCATCTGGTGAAAGTCGGTCTTGGGGTTTTCCCTGTATGCTTTTACAAAATCCTCGGAGCCCGTCAGTCCTTTGTTCGTGAGACTTGCAAAGTGTACTAGTATGCGCGGCTCTTGCTGGTCAAAGTCCATTGACGCCCACTTCTCTCCTTTTTCAGGTAGGAACAGGCCGCGTATTTTCTGTGCCATTTCCGGATTGCGCGACGGTATCTGTTGAAGGTTCGGGTTTGACATACTGATCCGACCGGACACTGTGCCTCCGCCTTCAGAGCGTAACTGATTAATATGACCGTGGATGCGGTCTTTTTCAGCATACCGGAATATACTGGACAGGAAGGTATTGCCCATTTTGTCGTACTCTCTTGCTTCCGCAATCTTCTGGGCAATGGGGTGTTCGTGCTGGGCTAAGAAGTTCTTTGTAAAACTAGGCAAACCTGTTTTGGTTCGACCGTAAGGTATCTTCAAATGGTCAAATACTTTTGCAATGCTTGCCGCCGCCCACAGCTCTACTGTAACGCCTGTTTCTTTTTTAACGTCAGCTTGTATGCCCTTTACAATTTTAAGGAGGTCTTGTTTAAGTCTCTCGGCAGAGTCGAGGTCTACTCGAACACCCTTCCAAGTCATTTCTATACAAAGCGGTAGGACGGCAGTTTCCATGTCAAAGACTTGCCATAGGTCTTCTTTGGTTAACTCCATCTTGAAAACTTTCCACAAATCGAGCGTAAGCTGGGCATCAGCCTCGGCATATTCCCCGACAAAACAAGCAGGTAGCTTGTAAAGCTCACCCTTTGGATCAACTCCAAATTCTTGTGCAGCTTCGCGTAAAGCGGCCTCTGATTTCATTAATCCCATGTAATCGTAAGCCACTGCATTGAGGGAATAACTAAACCTGTTTTCGTTTAACAAAGGTGCGGCCAGCATTGCATCAATAATCTTTCCGTTAAGCTCAATGCCAAGGCGTTTTAGCCAGCCAACGTCATATGCGGCATTGTAAAAAATTTTGTCGGACGGATGGTCCGCTATCTCTTTTTGAAACCAGCGCGTGACAATGCTCCTATCAAGGTTACCACCACCCTCATGGGCAATGGGCAGATAGGCGTTAAAACCTTCGTATGCAACGGCAAACCCTACCACATCTCCATGTCCGGTGGGCCACCCTGGACCGTGAGACTTGAGCCGTGGGTCCTTGGTCTCCAAGTCTATTGCAATTTCCGTAATACCTTCCGGCGTCTTCGGTAACTGCTCAATGGGAACCCACTCGGTCTTGACGCCCCACGTTGGTTTTTTAAGATTATTTTTCATTGTTCTTCTTACTATACTTTTCTGCCAGCAGTTTGAGTGAAAGCTGGTTATCGCGTTCCGCCTCTGCACACTCAAAAGCTACTGCCGCGTACCCAGCACCATCAATGTAATTATCTTTCTTTAAAACTCCTGACTTACGCCGTGCTATCTTCATAAGCTCCATCATGTTAGCGACATCTTCAGCAGACAAATCGCCGTTCTTGTTGTAGAGGTATCCGTTCCATAGTTGGGCAATGTTCTGGTGATTTTCCCACATTGAACCGTAATCAATTGCACGATCACCCCCAACTAAAGCTAAAGCTGTTTCCAGAACTTTCTTAGATGCGGCCATTGTACAGTGTCCTTTCTTCTACGGTTAATCCAATTTCCTTTGCGTGTTTGATTCCACTTGCCATGCCTTCAGATATGCCACGGTCTATGTATACCGCGCACAGATCTGCAACCGCGTACCATGCCAACGCTGAACTCATGCCAAGGTGACGTTCTTCTGGTATGTCATCGTCCAGCACTTGCGTGTAAAGCAAGTGAGAAACAAACGGTGACTCCCCTCTTGATAAAGAGTTAGCCATGCAGTCTCTTGCATAATCAATATTTTCAAACAAACCCCGTCCGCTGGCGTGATCACCTTTGTAAGGACTTTCAATTATTACTTTCATATGGCCCATCCCCTTTGTGAATCTTCAGGCATTTTTAAAATAAGGTTTTTCTTTGTTCGCGTTATTCCGACATATAAAACACGGTGAGCATCGTCAGGATTTTTCTCCATTTCTTTCAATGCCTTGCCCGACAAGTCTGTAAATAGTAGTACATTGTCGGCTTCGCCGCCTTTTGCACCGTGGATCGTGGACAGTTTAATCTTGGGCTTCTCGAATATATTTACGCCGCGATTGAGTAAGGCAGTAGCATATGCCCTGTCTTCATCACCAATCCTGTCCAACGCAACGTCCCATGTTGTGTCGGGCGTTTCTAGCCCAAAGTAATTTCGTAACACAGATATGGTAAAAAGGTCTTTCTCATCTGCGCCGCCCAACATTTTTTTAGCGCCGCGCTTTAAACGACCCGCTCCACTGGAGATGTGGTCATAAAGATTGACGGCCTCTTTCAAAGTAATTTCGTGACCCGCACCTTCCTGCATGTAGTTCCAAGAGCTAATAGCAGAGCGCACGTTTTTCTTCAAAGACGGGGTTCCTTTGCGCTCAAAGTACTGACCGCTAGAAGTAAGTTGATCTGCCAAGTCATCTAGCATGTAATTAGCTTGCGCGAGGACTAGCCATTCTTCGTCGCCAAACGAAATCATGTTTGCGTCGTAAATGCGTTGAACAGTGCCCTCTTCTTGTCGTGGGTCCCAGATTTTTTTCTGTCTGTATTGTATTCTTTGAACCACGGAATCTGCTATTCGGTGAACGCTTCGAGGTATTCGATACGATTGAGAAAGAACTTCCGACCCGCCTTGCAATGAAACAAAGTGGTTTGTGTCTGCTCCAGCCCAGCGGTAAATGCCTTGGTCATCGTCCCCCGCTACAAACATCCGTTGACAGCGCTCGTTCAGGCTATGAGCTACTCGCCATTGCAATGGTGTTAAATCCTGTGCTTCGTCTAAGAATATTGTGTTAAGAATAGGAAGGTTGCTTGGTCTCTCGGAAAGTTCGACCATCATATCGGTAAAGTCTTTCAAGCCATTAAACAGCTTAAAGCGCTCGTACTCGTTATATAAATGTTCAAACTCATAGAAAGGAATGACTAGATCAGTAGCATTGTAGGCGTACTTTACTCCTTCTAGTGAGTTTCGAGCCAGATCAATTGCCCGCATTATTGGGTTGTTAGATTTAAAAACCATAAAGCCGTCATCAACAATGTGCTCCGCTCCGGTAGAAGACAAGTCAACCCCTGTTTCTTTACTAAAGTCTTTAAGACCTTTATCTCCGAGAATGTCGGCATTCGACATACCAAGACTTTGAAATGCCAGACTGTGCAATGTACGGAAGTACATAAAATCTTTTTCAGGATCTAGGTTAAACCTTGCAACGGCTCTGTCCCGTGCTTCGTGGGCTGCTTTGCGTGTAAACGCAAAATATCCTATGTCGTTCGGGGACATTCCACCCGACAATAAGGTATCCACCTGATTTAACAGTGTAGTTGTCTTTCCGGTTCCTGGTGGTCCAAAATATCTAAACATTATCTTTTTTCAAAAAAACATCCAATTCATAACCAAGAGAGTCAAGTATCTGTTCAATCCTGTATATAGACAATTGCCGAGAAGCCTCGACATTCTCATACTCTGCTATTGTCCGCTGTGGTATCTTGGACTGATAAGCCAATTCTCTTTGCGTCAGACCTTTCTCTATCCGCAACTCGCGAAGAAGGCGGCTCCAGTTGATAGGTTCATCTCTCAAAATGGAAGATCCTCCTCGTCATCAAAGCGAGACTCAAACTTTTCCTCTATCTTTGCAAAAGACGGTATTGACCAACAACGTACTGTGCGACCCTTAATTCGGAACTGTTCAGATCTTCCATCTATGTCGCGAAGTCGTTGTGCTATTTTGTTTGAGCGGTACTCAAAGAACTTGTTACGTTTTAGAAAAGCCTCAAAGTCTTTTAATCTAAAGTATGTGCGACCTTCTTCCTCATCAGTCCAAGGACGGCGCAATAATATTTCTTCTTTGTCCATAGCAGATTGCATGTGCGTAGAGAACTCTTCAAGCATGTCGTAAAACTGACCGCGAAGGCTTGTGTCTTCGGAAGTTGTTATGACAGCACCTTCTGTGTCTAACATCTGAGACAAAAGTATGTTCATCATGGTTTCCCAAGCTTGCTTGGTAGTGGTGTGTGGCATGAAATTAATCTGTTCCATGCACAGTATCTGAAAGCGCGATTGTTTCTGAAGTCCTTCAGTGTCTAGTTCAACAGGAGACCCGTTGACATCAAGAAACCACAAAGGCGGTTCGCTGTCATACTTCCGTAAGTTGGCTACTGTTGGCGTATTTGCTCCACCACCTACCCCATGTTTTCGGCTACGGCAAAGGTCCTTGTTGCAAAAGTTGCAGATAGGTTGATCCGCACACTTGTATTGATAATCCTTTTTCTTTATCTGGTCCGCAACAATGTTTACTTCTTTAAGGTCCAGCGCAGGGTCCATAATCTGCTGATTATACTCAAGTATCTTTGTTTCCCAATCGTCGGGAAAAGCTTTTCTTAAATACACACCCAGGTTAAATAATCCATTGTTTCTAGTACCCTCTGGAAAGCCCTGCCGCAGTAAAGCCTGTAAGCAAGGGGGTCCGTCTTTAAGCTTTTCATCAACTTCTGGCACAGTCTTGGACATTAAATCATCAAGATCCTGCTCTGTTATTGCAGATCCCTCTGCCAAATTTAAAAATTCTTCTAGTGTTGCGGCACTGCCGTCTTTGTTAAATGCGTAGCGAAGACCACCTTCGTGGTCAAAATAGGGCAAGTTAAGAAAGTTTCCGTTGTCGCCGCGCTCTAACACCAATTTAATCTGCTTGGGAAATATTTCGCATCCGCCAAAGCCGATTTCTGCCGCAATCTCTTTTAACTTTAATTGAACCTTCCCCGCTTCAATCGGTTCCTTAAAGAACAGGTATAAGTGTGCTCCACCAGATTTGCTTCTGCACACAATCATAGGAACCCCAACCTCATCTAGTTTTTTTATTATTGCCGAGTGATCCAAGGGGTATTGGTCAACGTCAATTGCTCCCCAGCGGCAAAGGTTTTCCTCGTTAATCGGAACAACCCCTATGCTAACCTTTCCCTTAAGGTGCGCCTCAAAGGTGGCGGCGGTCCGTGGTTCGTGGACAAATTTGTATTTGCCTTTTTGCTTACCACGAGCGTCCTTGGTGGTCATATCCAGAGAACCATACGCCCTGTTCAGACCACGGAAAATCCGCGCAAATTTTTCGATTTGTTTTTTCATTTAAGCAAGAGGGGGAGGTTGCCCTCCCCCACCAGACCTAAAAGGGTACGTCGTCGTCAGAGAGGGTTTCTTCATCCCTGACATGCTTGACATTTACCTGACCAGCTTGAATGGATTCGGCAAACAACTTGGCCTCTTGGTAGACGTTTACGTCTTCGACAACGCCGTCTTTGCTTATCTGCCACCCGTGCCAAGAACCGTTTTTGTTTTCTTCAGAAACTGTTTCCAGTTTCCATATGTGAGAAAAGCGTGGTGGAGTAAACAGGTTTCCATTACCGTCCTTCATCTTCAAAGACCGCATAGCAGAGTTCCACTGTTTAGACTTCTTAAACTGTGTGGACTTCATAGGCAGTAATGCCTGTTGAGTCACGCCGTCTTCGTCAACGACAAGAACGTAATGCTGGGCGGTGCGCTCAAGATAACGACCGTTTCCATCAACAACATAATCCTTATTGTCATCACCGCGTTCAGTTACAGGTATGTCGTCTCCTGCCCCGTAAATAGCATGCGGAGCTCCTGTGCCAGTACCGCGAGGCTCCCACTCAATGTACTGTAGATTGTACGCACAGTTTATAACACGAACGCCGTCTTTACCTTTGATAACGTCTTTTGTTACGGTGTTGTAGATGTCACCAGCTTTGGCGTTGTCAAGATCATCCAATTCGTCAGACATCTTTTGCAGTACCTTAATAAACGGAATTGCAAGGTCTTCTGAACCAAGATTGTTAACACCTACACCAGCATCTGCCGCGAACATGTTTTCGTCCATTACCGCTACTTCTGCGGACTTCTTTTTGGCTACTGCTTTTGCCATTGTTTATTTACTCCTTTTGATAGTTGCTCGTTGTGAGATGAAAGCCCCGAATAAATCTAGCGGGACGGGGTCCCCCGCTTCTACTCGCTCTCGTAACCAAGCTTTTAAGGTCATAGGCTCGACCTTCTCTAGCTGGCTAGGAACGAATCCTTGTTGGCTACACAATCCTACAAACTCTTTAGCTGTCTCATCCTCTCCACGGCCAAAAGTTACTGTGACATTATTCTTTACAAGGTCACCAAAATCGTGGTCACGAAGCCATTGAAAAGCTTCTTCTTTACGATCTTTTGGAATGCTTGCAGCATAAATTGGTTTTACGGCAATTTCAGAGCCGTCCACTAAAGTAAATTTCTGAAGGCCCATAACTTCAAGAGCTTCGGGCAATTGCTCGTCGGTAATTTTGTGCAATGCCGCTTTCTTTTCCTTCATAAGCTTTTCAGCGTCGGCGAGTTCTTGCTCCAACGTGGCGGCTTCTTTGGCCAGCCGTGAAACAGAATCAAGCTTGCCTTCTTCTAACTGGTCTATCTTGTCGGGGGTTGCCTCAGAATCAGAGGCCATTTCTGCTAGTAAATCATTCATTCTTTAATTGCTCCTGTTTAATTGCATCGGCGGTTGACTGAACCGTCAAAAACCTTTATATGGGTATTTATCCGATGATGCAAGAGAAATCTGAATGAAAAAATATATTTTTGAAACCGATCCCTATGACCACCAGCGGGAAGCCTTTGCGGGTAGCGCGGAACAGGAAAATTACGCGCTTTTGATGGATATGGGTACAGGTAAAACGAAAGTTTGTATAGACACAATAGCACATTCGTTTGAAAAAAAGAAAGTACAACTTGCTATTATTGTTGCGCCCAAGGGAGTTATTGCAAACTGGATAGGTGAGATAGAAACGCACCTTCCAAAACGTATAGAACGAGAGGTTGTTCTGTGGAAACCAAACCTGACAAAAGCTAAACGTAAAGAACTTGTAGATTTGTATAAAGAAAACAACAATTTAAAGTTTTTACTTATGAATATAGAGGCGTTTAGCACTAAAAAGGGCGTAGATGTCGCAGAATTTTTTGTAAAGAAGTTCAAGGTTTTTATGGCGGTAGACGAGTCTACAACTATTAAGAACCGTCAGGCAAAACGAACTAAATCTATCTGTGACGTGGGCCGTGGTGCGGTAATGCGGCGTATTCTTACAGGATCTCCTGTCACTAAATCGCCAATGGACTTGTATAGCCAAATGGATTTTTTAAACCCTAAAATACTTGGTTTTAAAAGTTACTATGCTTTTCAAGGACGCTATGCTGTTGTACAGCGGCGGACAATGGGAGCACATTCTTTCAACAACATCGTCGGGTTTCAACGTCTTGATGAGTTGACCGAGACATTAGACGGTCATAGTTTCAGGGTTCGTAAGGAAGATTGCCTTGATTTGCCGGACAAGGTGTACATGAAGCGCGAGGTAGAACTGACTACAGAACAACGCGACGCCTACGTTCAGATGAAGAATTTAGCACTGGCAAGGTTGGACAGTGGTGACTTGTCCACTACGCAAAACGTACTGACACAGATCATGCGTTTGCAACAGATATGTCTGGGTAGCCTGACAGATGATGACGGCGTCGTTCACCCTTTAAAATCTAACAGAAAACAAGAACTGATGAGCATTTGTGAAGAGGTTCAGGGTAAGGCAATTATATGGGCGACTTGGACGCAAGATATTCGCTCTATTGCCGAGGCCCTGCGCGACCGCTTCAGCGTACAAGCGGTTGCAACGCTCCACGGTGAAACACCTGACTCGGAAAGGCAACAGATCGTGGAAACTTTCCAAGATCGTCAATCTGAGTTACGTTTCATTGTGGGGCATCCTAAAACAGGAGGCTACGGTCTTACTCTTACAGCGGCAAACACTGTAATTTACTTTAGCAACAGCTATGACCTGGAGCTTCGCCTTCAGTCAGAGGACCGCGCACACCGGATTGGACAGGAAAACAAGGTCACCTATATTGATCTCATCTCGCCGAAGACTATTGACGCGAAGATTGTCACCGCTTTGCGTAACAAGATTAAGATAGCTGATACGATACTAGGCGAAGATGCTAGGGACTGGTTATCCGACTAACTGCCTTGGTTTACGTTTTACGGACATAATACCAGACTTCTCTATGTAGCCTCCATGTTTAGCAAACAAAGGCATCCCCAGTTGACTTAAACCTGCAAGCGTTTCTTGCGAGGCAGGAGCTTGAGCCATGGGCGGTGGTCCAGCAAGAGACACTTGACTAAGTGCGGACGCTGGCACAGGAGCCCTTGGCGGAGGCATAACAGAAGCAACTTGCTGTGGAGGATCTGCAACCAAGGCATTAAGAGGAAGTTGCAAGGAGGACTGTGGCCCGATACTTTCATCATCGGGCTCTCTCATTTCAGTAGCTCCGGCCCCAATTTCAAACACAGTTCCGGGTCTTTGACTTAAACGTTTTATGCGACGAGCATTGTCTGAAATAAACTTTTTATGAGCATATAGCTGCGCTCGTTTAAGAAGACCCAATTTTTTATTTGGGTCCATAGTGGGCCATTTGTCTATTGCTGCGGCAGCAACTTTAGGGTTCATTAAAAACTCAACAATTAAGTTTTCCATGGCCTCACCACGAACGTTGCCGATTACGTTTATGCCATACCTGCGACCTAATCCTGTTAAAACTAAACTACTTACTGGAAGAAACTTTGCGCTCCACCCTCCTAGAAAACGCCCAGCGTTTCCGGCCCACTCGTCAGATACAAGATCTTTAATTTCAATATTTTTAGTAGCCGACGAGCCTATTTCCTGTTGAAGACGTGCCCCCTCTGCTACTTTTGCAAAAGCTGCTGCGGCGTCCGGCCCATATAAGTCACCGAGTAATTTCCCTACTTTTGGGTCTTGGGCAAGTCCAAACAATTTTTGAGGGTCCCAGAGTTTGACTTCAGCACCGCCTATAAGGTCTGAAAATCTTCGAGCTTCCTTAGCTGCTATGGTTCCTTCGTCTGGACCAGTTAAGCCGCGTTGAACTATGTTTTCAGCAACCGCTTGTTTAAAGCCATCTAAAGCGGGGTTTGTACCATCAGGAAGAGCTCCGTTTTCAAGAACTTTTAATGTTTCGTCTAAAGTTTTCGGGTTGCTTAAATACCGGTCAACAAATTTTTGTCCTATGACAAGAGGATCTGCTTCGTCTAAAAAAACAGCGGCTGAACTAAGGTTTGACTCTCTCTTAGCCGATTCCTCAACAAGAATACGAAACCCTTCTTCTGTAAATTGTTCGTTAAATGCGCCATCTTTACGCATAGCATCTACTGTTTTATCTAAGTTAGCCTTAGTAGCAGACCTCATTGAATCTACGACACGTTCGGCAGCAACAAGATCTTCAAAACCCGTAGGTTTTCCAGTTGCTTTTTTAAGCCAATTTAACGCGGCACTGTTTTTTTCTATCCACCTAGCAGCACCGGACGTGTCAAATTTATCTCCAGAACCATATGTACGAAACCTGTCCCAAAGAGTGTCTCGTATAAGCTTAATGTTAGCTTCTGTTGCAGGGGTGTTCTCAGACACTTTAAGGCCAAGAGACCTGCCTCCATCTACTCTTATTGATTCAAAAGGAGCAGGTGGTTCTGTAGCATATCTTTCTAAATTATAGTTAGGGTCTAATTGAGCCGTGACACTTCCATCTTCCGCTTGAACAAGCCGGAAAGGCGTACCCTCTCCAGTAGCTATAGGTGTTAAAGCAGTCTGAAGTTCGCGCAAAGAAGTTTCTTGTCCCGTAGTTGGAGCAATCTTTTCAATAGCTCTTTCTACCGAAACTTGAGGTTCGCCTTGTCTTGTAAACCCCCGTAATTTTCCAACAGAACCTTTTTCAAACAACTGTTTTTTAGCTGCGGTCATTTTTCTAGCAGCATCTAAAGCAATAGTATCCACTGAAAAATTTTCAGGGTCTGCAACAGCCCGCTGCAAATCGTCTATGATACGACCAATAGACATCACTTTCTGTGGGTTACGAGAAGGTCCTCCTTGTTCGACGCTCATTTCTCTTTTTAGTATAGAAATAATGTTTTGCACTTCTTGAGCGCTTCTTCCAACAGGTATACCATCTTCCGTTTTAACACCAAGAATACTTCGATTATTTATTTCATCTTCAAGCTTTACCGCGCTCCCTTCATACACAACTCCCTTGCTTAAAGAAATTTCTAGATTACCTTGCGCTTTTTCTAACTTTATCTGAGATTCGTTTAGTCTAGTCTGCGCTTTTTCAAAATCATCTTGAGCTTTCTTTAAAGCAGGATTTCCTAAGTTTTGCTTAGACAATTCTGCAAGTTTTGCTTGAGCTCCCGTCAATTTTTGTTTAACTGCGTTAGCCCGCCGAATAACTGTTGTGTCCTCTATGGTTGCACCATCTGGAATTTGTTTCAATTCGGCTTCAAGCCGAGCTACTTCTGCGCGAGCCGCCACAACTTTAGGGTCTGTAAAATCTTCCTGATTAATTTTTGCTAAGTTTTCTGTAGCTAGATCTAGCTCTCGTTGGCGTTCTGCAACAACAGCCTCTTGGCTTTTTACAACCAAGTTCTGTTTAGCAACTTTCTGAGCATCTGGTCCGCCGCCTTTAGATGCTTGGTCTGTTAAAGAATCACGACCAGCTAACTTCCAAAGATATTTACTTTGATTTACGTCTTCTCCAGCATCCAGAGCAGCTACCTTCGCGGCAAAATGCTCCCCTATTGGAACACCGTCTATAAGTATTTCAGGACCTAAATCAGCCCCTTCGGCACTTTTTACTGAATTTGTTTTTGGTTGATCTAAACCTGCAATGTTGTTCCAGAGAAGATCTTCATAAGAATCTATCTCTTTGTAAGCTGTACCCATCTCACGACGAATCCACATGTTAAAAAAGTCACGGTCAGAATCGCTCATGTTGTCGGGCATACTGTCCCGAATAGCCTGAATCCTTTCTTGAGCATCAAACAAAGCTTCTTCGCGGGCGTTATCTATTTTAGACAAAGAGCTTTCGTAAACATTTGTCAGAGCCTGCGACTGCTCTGGATCAAGAACCAACCGCCCTTCTTGAAAGGCTCTTATACGATTTGCGTTGTATTCAAAATTATTTGTAGCAAGACCTTGTTCGTAGTCTGCTTTTAAAATTTCATTCGGTATGTCCTCTCCTACTTTACCACCCAAATCAAGTTTAAAAATAGATTCATTTAATGCTGCGAATATTTTATCTCTGCGATCTATCAACCTATCAGAGTATCTACTATAAGCTGTGTTGCCTACGTTACCTCCTGCGGTAAGGGTTGCTAAATGCCCTTCCTGTAAAGTAGAAAACTTTCGTAAATTTTGAATTAACTGACGTTGTTCTGCAACCTCTGCCGCAGGCATGTTTTTCTCTGCTGCATTAAGTTGAGCTTCTAATATGCGAGCTTCGTTACGTGCAAGTTGAGGAGTAGTAAATGCTATTCGAGTAGTTCTGTCTATGTCGCGACCTTCTGCTATAGCAAGTTTAAATTGGTCATGGACTCCAATAATTTCGTTGCGGTCCTTCCAGTCACCTCCCATTTTAGAAAGAGAACGGGTAGCGGCTCTTTCTACGCCTTTTGGTGTTAAGCTTTCCATTGCACCTCTAGCAATCCGCAACGGTATTCGAACAATTGGTGTTTTTAAGGCAACGTCATAAACCGTAGAACCAACCGTCATGCCTGCAACAGGAACCGCAATTCCTCCTCCTGCCATAACGGTGTTTTTCATCCACTGAGGAGCTTCCGGATAAGCAGCTTCTAAAGCTTCTAAACTTGTCACCATTCCTGTTCCTGCAAGAGCACCCGCACCCGTTTCAAGTGATGCTGCTTTTAAAGGATTATTTATTCCAAGCTCACTTATGGCTTCGTAAACCCTTTGCGTCGTAGGATCTCCTGGTAATTTAGCTAAATCTCCAGCAATTTTTGTAATCACAGCCCCTTCTGCGGGAGCCCCAGCTATAATTTGTGTAATTAATGAAATGTATTTACGAGCCTTGGTGCTTTCGTCAGGAGTAGTGTCAAACTTGAAAGCACTAAGCACCGCGTCAGACAACCCTAAATCATAAGGAACTTCTATATCTGTATAAGGTATCTTACCGAAGGTCCCCATTTCCTTATCTAAGTAAGCGTCTGCTTCACGAGCAACGTCACCTATGTTCTCCATGCCTCTTGCTATTTGTTCGCTGCCGCCAATTACATCTTTTGGATCTACAGAAAGATATCGTTCAGAGGGCATGTCACCCTCAAAACCTTTAAAAGCCCAATCTAAAAGATTTATAGGAGTGTCTATGGCTGCCTGCGTTATTAAATTTCCAATATCAGCAGGCGCACCAAGAAGATTAGCAGGAGTTCTTTGGAAAGCAGGAGAAATAGTCCCACCTACAATGGTTTCCGGTCCTTGACTTAAAAATTGAACATCACCTAAAACAGCATCCATTGCACGGAAGGCAGGACTTCCGTCTTTGTTTATTTCTTGTTCTAAGGTAACAGGATCTATGGTTACAGAACTAGGAAGATCAAAATAAGTAGAACCTCCATCAATACTTCCTTTGTACTGAAAACTGCCTCCAGGTTCTACAACAACAGAATCTGTATCGATAATTATTTCAGGGTACAACTGATGTTTTAATTGCGGCATTTTACCTGTCCAGACTGTATGTTTTTAGTAAATAATTTCTATTAAAATCTAATTCTTTTTTAGGAACGAGATTTTTCCATCCGGCATCGCCAACGTATGTTACTGTTTTAAATCCTGCTTTTAAGTTTTTAGGATCTTTAGGAACAGGAAGTCCTTTATCATCTACTTTAATAAGTTTGTACGATACCGCCCCTCCTGTCGTATTTCTTACTGCGGCATACCCAAAGATTCCGTCATCCCGAAGACTTTTCATGTATTGTCTTGAAAACTGAGGAATAGGTTGTTTTGTAACAGCGTATTTGCCTTGATTAAAATAAGGGCTGTAAAAGTTGTTTTTAGGAGTAATGCTTTTAAGGTCAATTCCAAGCATTGCAGCTTTCTCTAATGTAGCAGATGAAATATCAAAAGTACCCGCATTGGTCAAACCGCTTTTTACAAGATTTTTTAAATAGCCCGTTAGCTGATTCAATTTATCCTTATTAAAATCGTCAGACTCATTTAATTTTACAAGGACGTTTTGAGCGCCTTTTAAATCTCTATCGGTATACCTCTGTTCTCCTGTTTCCTTTAGAATATCTCGCGCAAAAAGCTGTTCAACTATAGGTATTGTAGCAATAAAACGATTTGCAGCTTGCTGGCCCTCTGGTGTTCTAAAATATCCCCCAACGTTTAACCCCAAAAACTTTTTGAGGTTCGCCTCTAAAGGACCCGTTACAAAACCGGTTACGCCACTTTGCTTCATAGCATAATCAAGCTTTTGCAATTGCGCTAACATTTCCAGCGACTTGTCCAGAACTTCCGCACTTGCCGCAGCACCAGGGGTTGATATAGCTTTGGTTAACTTTTCCCGTTCTGCGTTAAGTGCGTCATTAACAACAGTAAGCTGCTTGCCTCTTGAATCGGCTGTTTTAGTGCGAAGTTTAGAATTTATACCTGTCTCCTTAGATATTTTTTCCGCTAAAATGCGATTTTGAATACTACTTGAATCAAGGTTTCTTACCTTAGTTGCTCTTGTTTCAATAGTCGCAGCATCGGAGTCTATAGGAAGAGGAGCTGGACTAACCGTTAACGGCCCAAAATCCACACCCAACTCACTAAAAAGAACAGCCTTGCCCGTTCCGGTTCGCAAATCTTTATCCTCACGCGGAAAAGGAAGGTTATTCAAAGTACCTTGAACATCAGTGGCAAAACCCGAAACCGCATTTTTATAAGCCGCCGTTATTGCAGCAGGGTCAGTTATTTGCTCGCGGCCCATCACAACCCCAGCCGGAAGTTGGTCTTCCTTAGATAAACCTAAAGCACCTAAACTTTTACTGAGCTCTCTTGCAATAAACGTGTTGTTAATGTCTGCGGGTTGTTGTCCCGTTTTTATAGAGTCAAAAACATTCAAATAAGATGCACGGAGGTTGTTTGCGTAAACCTGTTGTTCGGATTCCGAAAGATCTTTCGTAATAATTTCGCCGGTGTCTTGATTGACGCCTACAACTTTGCTAAACGGGAAGTTTTCACCCGGTGTTAAATCAGGGTTAGCCGCAAACTTTTTAGCGTCAAACCTAACGGATGTTTTACCAAGTCCCTGCTTTTCTTGCTGGTCACCCATTTGAGCCACCATGCCTCGAAAACTATCCAAGAATTCTGGATCTTTTGTGCCTTTAGGCGTGGTGGCGGGGCCTGTTGGCTTCTGAAACATCTCATAGTTACCAAGTTCACTTCCAATAGTAATGTCCTTGTTATTGTCACCGCGAACTTGACTTGCTGTACCATTTTTAAAAACAATTTTTGTTTCAACTAAAGGACCGTACTCTTTAACACCATCTTTAATTGCAAGAATTTCTCTAGCCATACCCGCGTCAGAAACTTTTATCGTGTCTTTTCCTGCGGGTTTGCCAAGACCGTACTTGCCAAGATCACTGGCCGTAACAATCGCTTGGTTTGAAAGAAGAGGTTGTAGTTTTAAAGTCTGTACGTTGTAAGGTGCTCCGGTATTTTTTTGTTGTCGAACTTGCATCTGACCCTTACCATCAGCCTGCGGAACATAATCCCACTTGCCGGATTCGTCCTTTTGTATAACGTAGTAGGGCGTTTCCAAAAGTCCTGAAGAAGCCTCCGGCGCTAGTTTAGTTGCAAGATCACGAAACGCAGCATCCTCCGAAGTGATCTGCTGCAAAGCCATTGCCTTTATCTGACGATCTTCTGCTGCTTTAGCTGCGTCAGAAGCTTGTCTTTGTTTCATCATCTGAGTGGCAACTGCACCTGCGTCTCCTGCAAGAGGCGAGAGAAGTTCTCTGGACAAAGTGCTTACTGTAGATTCTCCACGTTGAGGGGTAGCTCCTGCGGCAGCAAAGCCGCGTTGAGCTAAGGCTAAACCAAGTTGCAGCTTCCCTAAATTTTGTGCTTCTTCTAGTTGCTTGGCATAGTTTGTCTGTCCTAAATACTTTTTCAGTTCCGCTTCTCGTGTTCGGACAGCGCTCATATCTGGTTGCATTAAACCAGCTAAACCACCCCCCTTACCAGCTTGTCGAAGAAGGTTAAGGCGATCTATGTAGTTTTGAATTGACATTTAAACTTCCTTTAAGCCATACCTTGGCCCATGGGCCCTGCATCTTGCATCATAGCTTGTAACATCATTGGATCCATACCCATAGGATTTTCTCCGGTTGCCATTATACCGGCTGGTCCTTGGGCCATGTTTCCTACAGCATCAACCAAGGCTCCTGTCTCTGCGGCCATTCCGTCCGAAACTGCGCTCTTGGCTGCTAGTTCGGTGATACCACCGCCCATCCCGCCAACTTCTGCTAACTCTTCCTGCATCAAAGCACCAATGCCTTGGTCTATCTGGGCAAGTTGCAGGGTCGGTTGCACAAGGGCTAACACGGAATCTGGTGTTCTTTGAGCGTCTTCTGGTCCAACAACCTGCGCCAAACGGGCGCGGTACGCTTCCACACCTTCGTTTTCATCCCAAACAGCGTTCATAATGTCTTTGAAGTCACCTGCCATGTCCATATTACTGACAGTGCGGGCAACCTCTTCATTGACGGCATTGCCTACTTCTTCAGCAGCAAGCTCACTCGTAGCCGCCTGTAATTCGTTTCCGGCTGTTTGTATTACTTCTGGAGGAAGTTTCTGTGCTTCCTGATATATCATTGCCTCTTGTTCCGGTGGCATTGCAGGCATGTCCATCATCATGTCTTCGTCCATGGCAGACATGATGCCACCCTCTGCCATTTTAACACCACGGCCCATTAAAATATCTTTCTGAGTTATTTTTCCGTCGCCGCTAAGATCCGGAAAGGTAGATCCACCTTCGGCCATGCGCCGTGGGTTCATATTCTGGTTAAACATTTTTCTATCGTATATTCCGAGCATGATACTTTCCTGTTAAAATAGTCCGCCAATTTGTTTAGCAGCGGCAGCGGTTCCCAAAAGTCCGGTTCCTATTCCCGCGATCTGTTGAAAAGCAGAGGGGGTTGGAGCAGAGGGCGCAACTTGCGAGCCCAGAGAAGTTTGAGTAGAAGGAGCACCTTTGTAAATATCTGACAAGAACGCAACGCGGCTGTATGGCTCATACAACTGTTTTTGCTGGTTAGCCCGTAAGGCATCAAGTTCAGCCTGTTGCTGTGCTTGTTGCTCCCGACCAAGCTGCTGCATGGTTGAGATGTCTTGAAGGCCCAGTTGCTGGGATAGTTGACCAAGGCCTAATTGCTGACCGCCAATACCAGCTTGTTGTGCTGCAATACCTGCCTGTTGTCCCCCCAGATTACCGTACAGTCCTGCAATTCCGCCATATAGCTGAGATTGTGCCTGTTGACGGCGCTGCTGGTTTTCAAAAGCAGTTTGCGCGGCAGCAAGGGCTTGGTTGTAGTTTTGAGCATTTAACTGAGCAAGAGCGCGAGCTTGTGAATCAGCTAGATTGCGGTCAAGTTCTGCTTCAGCAACACCGAACCGGCTGCCACCAAAGGCACCTCCTCCGACGCCTTGAGCAGAAAGCTTGTTTCTGGCAATGTCCGCCTGCCGGTTTAACTCTGCAATAGTAGTGTCGATAACCTGCTGTTGGTACGGGTTAGTGTATGCAGATAAGTCAGTTGGTGCAAATAGTTGACCTGATCCTGAAATAGCCTGCTGTGCCGCAGTAATAGGTGTTTGAGCTTGTCCTAATGTTCCAAGGGCCGTGCCCAACGTGCCAAGACCAGTGCCGATAGTTTCTGAACCGGAAGTCAAGAAAGGCTGGTAACCTCCGATACCTCCGGCAGCTTGTCCTAGTTCAGCAGCTCGTTGCTGTAAACCACTTAAACCAGCTATCTGCTGTTCTGGAAGCTGGATGGGTGTGTCAGCTAAGTCTTTAGCAGATTGAACTAAACCCAGTTTTAGGGCTTCGATCTCCGGGGCTTCACGAACAATTTGTTCTGTAATAGTTGTTTCAGCCATTGTTACGCCCTCATCTCAAAATTACGCATCATGTCGTAAAGATTTTTAGCACCTGCCTGCCGGTTGCCCTTTCCTGAAGGGTCTGCTCCTCTTACAGCTTTGGCGGTCAGAACAAACTCGCCGTCGGAAAGCATGGCTGGAATGTCATCAGAAGTCTCTGTTCCCGGACCCTCTACCAACAGTTCACGACGCGGAAATTCTGGAGTTCCTCCTGTGCTCATGTCCTGCGGCTTGTTAACAGGTCCGCCGTCGGCAGAAAACAAAGGATACGCGGTAGAAACAGCAGGATTAACTGAAGGGGTAAAGAAAGTGGGATTTATTCCTGCAACTTTAAATGCAGAAGGGTCGGCTTGAAATATGTCGGATCCAGTTGGACCACCATCAAGGACTCTATTAGCCATAGTAACGTCCTTAACTTTAGGTGTGTCAAACCCACCAAGAGCAGCGGTTAAGCCAAGTCCAAGGCCGGCGGTCGGAAGATATTTTTGAGCAGGTCCGGGTATTGTGCTAGCGATAGCGTCTTTTCCAGCAGCTATAACCTCGCCAGCCCGCGGAGACTTTAAAGCTTGGGATACTGTCATACCATACTTCTGAGCCACCGCTTTTTCGGCTGCTTCTTGAGCAGCCGTTTCAGCAACATTTCCTAAAAGAACTTTTCCGCCAGTCCCCGGCACTTCATAAATAGATTCAGCCATTGGCGATAATTGTTTTACTTTTTCCGATAGAGTTAAAGTTTGAGGAACCGTTCTTGTTCTTGGTATGAACCCTCCTTCTAAAACGTCTCCAAAACCCTCCTTGGTATATCCGGGTTTAAGATTCCCGGAGGCGTCCACAACATCGGTAGCAGTTTTTCCAAAAGGAGCCCCTTCACCCGTAAGTGTGTCAATAGCGCTACCACTGCCAAAGAGGTTATTAAACTGAGCCTTAGAGGCTGCCGCAGAAGCCTTTGCTGCGGAGGAAGTACCAAACACGTCCGCAAGAGGAGAAGCTGCATACTTTGTGCCTGCCTGCTTCAATTTGCCACCTACTACATTGTAAATAGGAGTTTGACCAGTAAAGCTACTTTTAACTCCCCCCATAAAGCTGCTGCCCGGAGCGTCAGAGAATGCGCCCAAAACACCTGCGCTAAGACTTGCTATGCCACCACTTATAATACCTTCTTTAAAAGCATCTTTAAGATCTCCTCCACCAACAAGACTTCCTATACCACCACCAAGAAAGCTGGCTCCAAAAGTTCCTGCACCAAACGCAGGTCCTAAAAAAGGAATACCAAAAGCCGCTGCGGCCACCGGTATAGCAATAGGAGCCACCTTTTTTGCAATCTTGGCTACAGACTTGACAGCTTTCTTTACTCCTCTAAACACACTTTTAAAGAAGAATTCAGGTAGGCCTGTGTCTGGGTTAATGCTATTAAGCTCGCTGCCAACAACAAATTCTTGTGGGTCTAGGCCCATGTCGCGCATCTGACCAAAAAGAAGTTCTTTAATCTTTGGGTTTGATTCTAAAACCTCT
>Ga0098036_1000231_pt1 | contig 26356 bp, 31 predicted proteins | sample 4_EtaG_FD_77064 | JGI IMG/M metagenome (GOLD analysis project Ga0098036, IMG submission 77064) | Marine viral communities from the Subarctic Pacific Ocean - 4_ETSP_OMZ_AT15127 metaG | ecosystem: Environmental > Aquatic > Marine > Oceanic | place: Pacific Ocean | collected 2015-01-07 | reverse complement strand
GCCGCGCATCTGACGGAGATCTGATAAATGCCAATCGCTGAGACAATCGTCGGAGCCGTGGGCAAAGTTCTCGACAAGTTCGTTGCCGATAAAGACCTTAAGGCAAAACTCGAGCACGAGATCGAGACGGCGATGCTCGAGCAAAATTTGGCGCAGATGGAAGTCAACAAAACGGAAGCCGCGCACAAGTCGCTGTTCGTGAGCGGCTGGCGACCGGCGGTCGGATGGGTGGCGGTGAGCGCCTTGGCGTGGCACTTCATCCTCGCGCCGGCGCTTGTGTTTGCATTCGCTGTTGCGGGCTACAACGAGCCGCTTCCCGAGATCGACATCGGACCGCTCAACACGATCCTAATGGCGATGCTCGGGATGTCAGGCTTGCGCAGTTTCGAAAAATCGAAGGGCGTCGCTCGAGATTAAACGAAGTCGAACGCGGTTAACTTCGAACCGCCGACGGTCGGTACGCACGAGCGTTTCGTGCACGTGCCAGCCAGACTCAAAATGACATTCGGCCCGCGCTTCTCCGCGTGCTTTGCTTTCACCGAACCGGTGTCGAAAAACCACGGGCGGTCTGGGACAAAACAAACGAGCGGCGTCTCTACTTCATCGTCTGCCCATGCGCGTGCGTCGAAGACGCCGGTCCAATTATCCCCACTGCCCTTCGCCGTCGCAGGATGAATGCGACGAGAGCGGCCTGACTTCACCGCGAGTACTTCACCTTCGCGAGTGCCGGCGGCGACACTCCAGTTGTTAAACAACAGCATGCTCGTGACGCCGGCGGTCGCGGCGTGGACCCATTCGACCGGAACGTCGCCCGCCGTGACGCCGAGCTCTCGACCGAAGCCGAGCCACATTGGATCGACGTTCAAGATCTCGGAGAGGTGCTCGATTCGATCATAACGTGGTCGCGAGCGACCGGTGAACCATCCGCAAACGGCTGTGTGCGACACACCCATCTGCCCGGCCAGGTTTTGAAACCGGCCGCGATTCGGCTCGGGTATTCCTGCCTCGTCGCAGCTTGTGACGAGTCGTTCGATGAATGCGCTGTCCATAATTTCAAACCTTTTGTTGTATGGAATTTTTACCTACCCCCCGGTTGGTAACGGGGGGAACTCCGCGAATGGTAAACGTTTGCCGCGTAAAAATAAACAAAATGTTTCGATTGGGTTTTCTGTTTTCGTTCGAAGACATACAACAAAAAGTTTAGGATTGGAAACAAGAATTGCCACAAAACGGTCACAAATCGGTCACAATCGGCGTTGCTCAAAACGAATTGACGCGAGCCCGCAGCGCGGGCATAATCGCGTAAGTTTCTGTTCTGCAACGGAAAAGAGAAGAGTGTAATTGGCTCCCCGGGACGGGCTCGAACCGCCGACCTAGTGATTAACAGTCTAGGATTGAATAAAAAGCACTTACAAAACAAGGGCTTAAAATCAACTTTTTGTTGAAAAGTGCAAAAAGTGCGAACGAAAAAAGACACACGAAACTTATACAAATCATCTCTTTTTCCTCTTGCAGAAATCCAACTAAAAGTTTAAAATTAATCTCAAGATGTTTCAAAACAGAGAGAGAAAGGGGAACGACATGGGAGCCAAACATATTGAAAGCTGGGACGACGAGCGAGCCAGCGGCAGCGGCATAATCGTCACTTTGCGCTACGGCTACTCGTTCGATACCACGCATGACGCAGTGATGAGTTTCGACACAGTGAGAGAAGCCCGCGAATCCACCCGCAGGAAAAACATCTTCGCGTGTGATTGCGCGGAATGTGTAACCAACCAAGGGGAAACAGAAATGACCAAGATCGGAAACACAGAATACACGGACAACGAGATTGCAATGTTGCGCGCTTTCTACAACACCTCGATGGAAATATGCGGCGCATGCGATGAAGACGAAAATTTGTCTTACATGAACGCCGACGATTTGCTTAAAGTTCTCGGCGGAACAAAGCAAAGCATCGGCGGGACTATGTCATCGCTAGAACAAAAGATGGCGATTACCGACACGCGCGAATCCTCGCGAGGCGCTAAGACGAATGACTGGATTATTAATGACGAAGCGGCTGAATTTTTTAACGCCGAGCAGTAATTCAACCGGGCCAAGGACGGCCCGTCAACCAACAGGGGAAACGAAATGAACTTAACTGAACTTTTAGATCTTACCGCAGCAATAATTTTTTACGACCGTTTAATGACAGCCGAGGAATACGACGAGTACTTGATGTACGTCGCAGAAGCCGAGGGAGAAGCTGACGCAGAAAACGCCTGGTTACGTCACGCCGAATGTGGAATCGACGACGGGTTTGAGCGATGGGAAGCAGACCGAGGAGTACAAGATTGGTGGCACGAAGTGTACGGTTGTTCGCACGACGAGATCAGAGAAATTTGGGAGCGCGAAGAGTCCGATAAAATTTGCGCGTGGGAGGAGGCTCACGGCAGAGCAGCATAATCCAAGCCACACCCGCACCCCCACAACCCCGGCTCGCTGGGGTTTTTGGGTGAAAGCATTCACAACCAATGGGAAACAAAATGATACTCAAAAGAAAAAAAATCTGGTGGTTAGATCACACGATTAACGGCCGACGCATTCGCGAGAGCTTGTCGACGACGTCCAAGCGCGACGCGCAGAAGCTTGCGGAGATCCGCATCGCAGAAATTCTCGAGCACCCGAGCGCGGTCGAAAAGAAAAAAGAGAACTACACCTTCGCCGCGCTGTTCGCGCTGTGGGAAGATCGCGTGTTGCCGTTTCGGAAGTCTCCCGTTAACGCACAGGAAAAATTTTGGTTGGAACACTTCGGCGACCGCCCGGTCATCGACATCCGGCGCGACGAGATCGAACGGGTGCTCTCCACGCTCAGCAATCGTCGCGGCTATGGAAAGAAGAAGGTCACGCCGGCGACGCGCAACCGCTACCTCGCCGCGATCCGCTCGTTACTCAACTACGCATATAAGTGGGAGTGGATCGACGCGGTCCCACGTCTGCCCGCGATTGTGGCGGAAAAAAATTCGCGCAACACCTGGGCGACAAAAGAGCAGGCCGCACAATTAATCGCGCGGCTCGAGAGTGGCTGCCGCGAGACTGCACTCGCTGCACGCTTCGCTTTGGCGACTGGTCTGCGCGCGGCGAATGTTTTTGGAATGCTCGAGTCTGAAATTAATTTGGCAACTCGAACCGCTGTTGTGCCCGAGGAAAAATTTAAGGGAGGCCGCACACACATCGTTCCACTTAACGCCGAAGCGATTGCCGTGATCAGGGAGCTGAACCCAGCGCCGGGCGCTCGACTCTTCACTCGCAAGGAGCCCATGAAAAAATTATGGTACAAGGCGCTCAAGGAATGCGGGCTCGAAGGTTTCCGCTGGCATGACCTGCGCCACACCTGGGCGAGCTGGCACGTGCAAGCCGGGACGTCACTGCCTGAGCTGCAAGCGCTCGGCGGTTGGTCGGACTTTAAGATGGTGCAACGATACGCGCATCTTGATCAGCACGCGTTGTCGTCCGTCGCCGACAACATTTCTTTTTCAGTAGCAGCGTAGGAGAATTACTTGCGGTAATACTTCCCGATAAACCCGTCCGTTTTTATGGGCGCGTCCAGACACCAGTCCGGCGCGCCCATTTTTGTTTCAAGTACCCGGTCCGAATCGGCGGCCGCCGACGCAGGCACGCACACCACAATCTCGTCGTGGACGTGGAGCACCACCGGAAGAGTTTCGCTGACCGACGACAGACCGTGGGCAAGGACGTCGCGCGCAACGGACTGGGTTGCGTTCTCTACCAGCTTCCCTCCCCAGGTTGGGATGCGTGACCACTGCCGGGTGTACTGGTTCATGCCGTCGTAGGTGAGCTGCTCCCGCTTCTGTTCGTCCAGCTCGAGCCGGGGGTGCCAGTACGCGAGCGTGCGACCGCTCGGCAGGTGCATCAACAACACCGGCCCGCGCTTGTCGAACTCGAACTGAACGCCGCCGAACTTGTACCTCGATTTACGTTTGATCGTTTTGGCTGCTGCCCGCTCTAGCCCGCGCCACAACTTCGGCACCGCTGCCCGCTGCTCGCGGTACTGCCGCACGGCTGCCCACGCCTCGGTCTCGTCCATGTCGACGCCCATTGACCCGGCATAAGCGACGAGGCCCGCGCCGCCGAGCCCGTAGCCGCAGCCGAGGATCACCGGCTTCGCATAGGTTCGCTGCGCCTTGGTGACGTCGTCGTAGGCGACGCCCCGCTGGGCGACGATGAACTCTTTATATGGATCGCGCCCGCTTCGGATCGTGTCCAGCATCTCGCCATCGCCGGCGAGCCAGGCGAGCATCACGACCTCGATTGAAGCATAGTCGCGCACGACGAACGTTTGGCCTGGCGGTGCGCTGATCGCGCTGCGCACGCTGTCCGCCAGGGTTCCTATCGGGTCGTCGTAAGCGAGCGACATCCAGCCCGCGTCCCGCGTGTTGATCACCGCGTGGGCGGCGGCGATGTCCTCGTCGGACGATAGTCCACGGGCCATGTTCTGCGGCTGTACGAGGCGACCGGCCCAGCGGTGCGTACGACTCGCGCCGGAAAATTGCAGCGCGCCACGCACGCGTCCGTCGCAGCTCGAGCGTTCTATCGCTGCGTACTTCGCCGTCGCGCTGCGGGCGAGACCGAGGCGGATCGTGAGCACTTCCTTGAGCACCTGGTCGGTGACCTCGGCGAGCAGCCGCCGCACGTCGTCGGCGGTTAACGTCTCGGTTTTGATCTCGTCGTGCGTGCGCAGCCACCGAAGCATCTGATCGCGGGAGTTGCAGTTCTCGAGCCCGGTCAGCTCGGTCGCGCGCGCCACCATCCGCTCGCGCAGTTCACCGTCGATTTGCAACGCGGCGGCGACGAATTGATCGTCGACGGGAATGCCCCGGTCGTTGATAGCCTGGTCAAGTTCCCAAAGCTCGCGCTCGACCTCGGGCATCGGCCAGGGCCGGAGTCGCTCCGCAATCGCTTCCTCGGCGACGACGTCTTGGACGTTGTACTCGAGCATCGCCTTCCAATCTTCCGGGTCAGACGCGGGCGTCTTGCGGGGTTGCCCCGTCTTCTTTTGCGGCTTGCAAAAATCGATGATCAAACGTTTGCCGGCAGCGAGTTTCTGGTCTTCGTTTTTAAGACCGACCGCGCGGCCGGCTTTCTCGAGGCTCGCCGGCAGCGCCAGGTACATCGCATGCGCCTGGGTGCAGCGCCACGACGTCGGCGGGCAGGGAATGCCGAGTACGCACGCTATGAGCTGTCGCTCGAAGAAAGCATTCCACGCGATCTTAACCACCTGGTTGTCCTCGAGCACGGCACGCGTGCGGGCAGACAGCTCGCCGCTGGTCAGGTCGTCCTGCCACATGTCGTCGCCACATTTGCACGCAATCAAAAGGACCCGGGTCGACGGGTGTCGGGCATAGGCGGCCGCGCCGACCTTGGTCAGATCTGATTCAGAGTAGGTCTCAATGTCGACCGAGCAAAAGATCACCGAGGCGTTGTGGCGAACGATCTCAGATTGTCCCGTGCGTCGACCAGACGCTGTTCGAGCGCGGGCTCGTACTTAGACTTGATCTTGTTCAACCCTTGGCTCGCGCGCACCAGCGCTCCGCGCAACTCCGCGTTCTCTTTCTTGAGATTTTCAATCTCCGCTTCGAGCGGACAGAGCGGGCACCACCCGACAATTCGACCGTGGTCGCAACGCGGCTTCATCGCATCACCTCCACAAATTTCAAACACTCGCGTCCGCGCTCGGTAATGCGCGACACCCGCACGCGGATGTTCCGCTCGCCGATCCGCGTCTCGCCGGTCCACTCGAGGAGTCCTTTCTTGCGCAGCTCCGAGCAACGACGCCAGCCCCCAGGCAGCGCCGCGACCGTCATCGCTTCTGTGTCCGTCAAGTCGGCGTGACGAGCCCACGCGTGCAGCAGTTGAAGCTGCTGCGACGCGCGGCCGTTTACGTTTTTCGCAGCGGCTTCGTCGGACGTGTCCGGGTCAGTCGTGCGCGACAATCTCGGCGGCGTTTTGTCCGAGAACAACTTGAACGCCATCACGCGCTCGTTCATGCGAAGGGGTCCGTTTCTTCGACCGCCACCGCTTCGAACACATCTTCCGCTCGCATCCTTCCCGTGAGTGGTTCGCCGTGCTCGATGAATTGAATGTTCGACAGACCGCAGGCAACGCCGCCGCCGCTCTTGTCGTACGCGTAAAATTCCAGGTGCGCTCGACCGTGGTCGCCCGACTGCCATTGACTGAGTTCAGCCCGGTCTATGATCGCCTGCGTCTGCGCGTCGACAACGCCGGGCGGACCCTGGTAATTGTTTGCGTTGACCCACAGGTGCCCGGCGTACGCCTCGTCGTCGGGCTTCTCCTCGTCGCCGTCGCGCAGCGGGTTGCGGAGGTTCGCGGGGATCTTGTCACCCCACTTTGCTTTCGCTTCGCCTCGGATCGCATCCTTGATCTGGTCAATCGTCTTTGTATCGCTCTTCGGTATCAGCACCGCCGAACTCCACACGTCACGACCCTGGTCATTCTGTCGTGGGTCTAAAATATTAAGGTAAGAAAATCTGACTCGGCCTGTTACTACTTTGGTTCCCATATCACTGTCCTTCTGTCTGTGAAAAAACCGACGACGCATCTACGACCGCCGGACGCTTATCGCTCGCCGGAACGAGCTTCTCTTTCCCTTCGGGCGTTTCTACGCACGTTGAAAAAATCGAATGGTCTTTGCCGATCCTCTTCTCGGCTTCGCCGAGGGAGACGAGCGTTTTCTTCCACGCGTCCTCGCCGAGCGTTGCTGCGACCATCTCTTCCTGGCCGGGCACCCAGCGCCGTCGTCCTCGAGCGCGCACGACTTTGTAGCCGGGCAGTTTCCCGCCGCGCGCAATACGCATGCCTTCGGCTTCGATGTCTTTTAGCCAGGACTGCATGTCGCTCGCCTGGGCGATGGCTTGCGCGAGTGCCGCCGGCGTCATGGCATCGGCTCGCTTGCCCAATGCGCCGCGAAAGGCGTCGAGGTTCGCGTCGGCGCGCGCCTTGCATAGCGCACGGGCACGGCACCAACGACAGGCGTCGACACTCGGCACCAGTGGGGCGTCGGTACTGAGCGCGAGCGTCGCCGCCGGCGTCACCACGTCGGTCAACCACTGCTCGAGTTCTTCGCGAGTCAGCTCGAAGGTGCTGATCGAATCCTTGCGCGGCTGCACGATGGTCAAAACAAAAGTGTCGAAGTCGCTGGCCCAGGCGTAGCTCTGAAGAATGCCGGCGGCGTAAAGTTTGAGCTGCGCGTTCTCGTGTGCGCTGACGCGCACGCCCTGGCCGTACTTGAGGTCGATCACGTGCACGGTGCGTCCGTCGTAGTCGATGACGGCGGCGTCGGTTGTGCCCCGGCCGCCGGGCACCCACTTGTCGAACTCGACGCGCGCCTCGACGATCAGCTCCGCGTCGACGCTATCGACGAGATTAAGAACGTGATCGGCATATGCCTCGATGTGCTCGACCATGTCAGCGGTCCAGTCGTCGCTCGTGTCGACGAGAACCGCAGGTTCGACGTGTTTCTCGAGCACGGTTGCGGCGAACTCATGCGCCGCAGTGCCTTCGGCTGCGAACGCACTCTCGTCGTCTGCCAGGAGTCCCTGCTCGTCGAGGTCGTCGATGAGTTGCACGCTGCCTGGGCACGCCAGCCAGCGCGTTGCAGAACTCGGGGAGAGTTTCGCGTGCGTGCTCACCGGTTTAACCGAGCCAGCGCATCGGCATGCACGAGGCTGAGATTACTCTCGCTGACTTGCGTCACACTCTGCGCGCCGTACCCGGCTAACAGATCGGTGATCGCCTCGATGCCTTCCACGTCTTTTAATTCGGTCAGCACTTCGCGCAGTGATGCGCGCGTCGTCACCGCGTTGTTCGCAACCGGTACGGTCTGCACCTGCGCGTCGTCGTGTTCTTTTTGCACGGCGTCCGCGTGCATGATCGTGTCGCTGATCATCTTGTCGACACCGTCGCTGTCCACGTTTACGAATTGAGAAATGACTGCGCGCGCTTCATCGAGTGTCGAGAACTCGAAGCTCATATTTAATTTCATTGGGGTCCCCTAGCTTTGTTGTTTGTTTTTAAATCGAAACATATTGTTGCATTTGATCGAAATAAATTGCAACAATATGTTTCGATTTAATTTCGAGGAGACGACAAGTGTCGACAGACGAGGACAGCGGCCGCCGGCGCAATTGGCGACCACCACACCCATTCACAATTGCGTGCTCGATCATCGGCGTCGAAGACCTGGCGGCGGACTGGGAGTGTTCGCCGCAGTACGTTTACCGCGTTCGCAAAGCGGCAGCCGAGGACCCCGACTACAAGTTCCCGGCGGACCGCATCCCGTCCGTGGTGAGACTGACGCACGGTATGGTGACCGGTGCGCAGCTCAGACCCGACCTTGCCCTTGCGTTCAAAACGGAAGCGTGAGCATCACGCAATTGCCGGCTAGGCCGACGAGTCCACGCCCAACGCTTGAGTCGATCCCGAATAGCTTGCGCGAACGTGAGCGCTGGCTGACCTGGCGCTTCGAGCGTCACCGTGGGCGCTGGACTAAGGTGCCTGACCGCTCCGTTGTTGCCGGCAAACTGCTTTCGGCGACGACCGCGCTCAGTTTGCTCGAGCACGACAAGGGCCAGGACGGGATCGGCATCGTCTTAGGCGACGGCCTCGCCGGGATCGATCTCGACAAGTGCTTCGATCCGATCTTCGAAGAGATCACAGCAGGTCTCGCTCGAGATCTGCACACCGAGCTAAACGAACTCACGTACGTCGAGCGCAGTCCATCGGGGACCGGCTTCCACGCGCTGTTCTTCGAGAACAGCGAACAACAGTGGCGCGGCACAAACGACCGCAACGCAGGCGTTGAACTTTATAACTGGGGGAGGTTTTTCACTTTTACCGGGCAGAGCAACGGCAAGGACGTCGCCGACTGCTCACAGGTCTTCAATAGGCTACGTGAACAGTTGCAGCTCGAGCGCCACGTGGAGACGCAGCCGGATAACTGGAGCCCGGACGTGGAGGGTTTGCTCAGCGTCCACGACCTGACTGAGCGGGAGCGTGAACTGCACGCGCTGCTGAGACTCGACGAGGAGGAGCGGTGGGAAGTTGAGAATTGGCCGGGCAACAGCGAGAGAGATCTAGCGTTCGCCTTGGCAGCGCTGCGCCAGTTACCCGACGCAACGAATGAAGAGGTCGACCACGTGCGCCGTGCGTCGATTGTCTATGAGCGTAGCTCCAATCAACAAAAGTCCGAGCGTGCTGATTATCTGGCGCGCACCTATGCACGGGCGCGGGCCGAGCTGGCACCACCGGGCGAGTTCGAGATCGAAGAGGTCGAAGACAACGCACGCGTCAAGCGCCGGCACCTCGAGTTCCAATCAATCGGCGAAAGCCTGGCCGGCCTTGGCCCCATCGACTGGTTAGTCGACGACTACATCGAACGCCAGGGGATCGGAATGGTCTGGGGCGATAGCAGCGCCTACAAGAGCTTCCTCGCTGTCGACATGGGCCTGTGCATCGCGACCGGGATCGAATGGCATGGCAACGCCGTCACTCAAGGGGCCGTGCTCTACGTGGCTGGTGAGGGCGTGCGCGGCATCGCTCGACGCGCCGCAGCCTGGGCGATTCAAAACGATCTCGAGATCGAAGACGCGCCGTTCCACGTCAGCCGTGGGGCGGGCAACGTCCGAGACCCGCAGTTCTGCGCGGCTGTTGTTGACTACGTGGCCGAGACGCTCGCCGAACCGCTGCGCCTGGTGATCGTCGACACACTCCATCGCAATTTCGGCGGCGGCAACGAAAACGAGAGCCAAGACATCTCGATGTTGTTCGACGTGCTCGAGCGCGGCCTCGCCCGCCGGCTCGACTGCGTGGTGATGCTCGTGCACCACAGCCGCAAGGATGGCGACGAGTTTCGCGGCAGCAGCTCGCTACACAACGGACTCGACTGGGAATTCCAGATGCAGCGCGAAGGTGACGCGTCGCGCTTGATCGCGCAGAAAATGAAGGACGCGGAGGAGCCCAGGGAGATCGTGTTCAAGCCGAAAAAAATACTGATCAACATGGAGCACGACATCGACAGTTTGGTACTCGAGCCGATGTCGACCGACGAGCTAAAGGAGCTGCGCGTTGAGAAGGTGATCGCCGGCAGACGACCCGGCCTTGACGCACAGATCAGAGAGGTCATTGCCGAATTGCTCGCGCATCCGATCCCGCCGATCAAGTCTGCGCCGCCCGATTCGGACGTCGAAATGCCTTACGTTTCGCTGCGCGAATTCAACCAACAGTTGAGCGCTAAACGTGCCGAGCAGGAGCAAGAACCGGTGAGCGCGCAGAACCTGCGGCGCGCTTTGGCAGGGTTCGCGGAGCTTGGCGAAGTGATCAGAAATAAGGGAGACGGACGCGGTCAGGGCGGTGGATTTTGGGTTTGTATTTAGGTAGTCAAAACGAATTTGGACTACCTCGGACTACCTAAAACATGACTACCTGACACTCCGATGCCAGATAGTCTGGGGGAACCCCCCCCTAAAGGGGGGTCCCTATGACTACCTGGCGGTGTTCGCTTGGACTACCTAAATGGCAAATCGAGAACTTGAGCGGGATGTTGAGCGTGCCCTGGTGCGGGGGGTGAAATCTCTCGGGGGTGAGGTGAGGAAGCTGGCTTGGGTCGGGCGGCGTGGGGCACCGGACCGGCTCGTGTTCTTACCCCCTGCGTCCGGGGTGACGGGGGTAAGCAAAAACAAACAAACAGTTGAGCCGTGGCGAATCGTTTTCGTTGAGCTGAAAACGAGGCATGGGAAGTTGAGCCGGTTACAGCAGATCGAAGTCCGGCGCTTGCGTGCGATGCGTCTCGACGTCGTCGTGTTAGCCGGTCACGACGACGTCGAGAATTTCCTGAGTCTCTGATCCGCTATTCAGACATCTGAGCCTTCCCGGTTACCGAATGAAAGTGATCAAAGCGCGCTTCGCAGATGAGGACCGGGCACCCTTCGACGGTTGACTCGTCGTTGCCGGTCTGCGCCACACGAATGTCGGAGGTGTGCGCGCCGTAATATCGACATTCGCCCGTGACGGTATGGCCGCGTTTATGACGCCAGGTTCGCCGGCTGGCGGTCGTCGACACGCCAAAATTTCGAATGGATTCGAGCTGGCGCGTGATTTCCGATCTCGCGTCGCGCTCGCCTTCGCCGATTTCGACGATGTCGAACCAGCGCATGTTCCACTCCATTTCGCTCGGCGTGTATCCAAGGGCCATCGCGTACGGTTTGCTCGTGTAAATGAATCGACCGGTGATCGCGTGCCCGACGCTATAGCCCGTGTGGATCAATCCGAGGATGCCGTCCGCATCGAAGCTTGTGATGCGCGAAGGCTCGTGCATGAGTTCTTCGACGCATTGCGAGTATAGCGCTCGGATCTCCGGGTCTTCGGCGACTAGGGAGTGTTGAGGGCGGGTATCATTATTTTTTATTTTATTGGACACATTATTCTCCTTCGCTTTGGCGTAACGGTATGACGTTGGTTTCGAGCACGCGCTTGAGTTCCTTCGTGTAGGCGGCTGGCTCTTTCCCCGCCATTCGGGCTCGGTAACAACGCGTGATCCAAAACGCGCGGTCCTCGAGGTCCGGCAGTTCTTTCCCCGCTTCTTCGCACACTCGCTGGACGCTGAGCAGGCATTCGGCGAGGACCGCTTGATCGATCTCGCGGAGGCTCTCGTCGAGCACGCGACGCTCGACTTCGAAGTGCTCGCATACCGACGACATCGTCAGTAAATCAACCTCGCCATCGCGGCGTTTCCACTTGAGCAGCGTGCTCCGCGAGATGCCTTTCGGCCGCCCCCGGATTTGAAGCTCATCACAAAACGCTTTTTGCGACCCGTGTTTCGCGTTCACCAGCGTGATTAGGTTTACGAAGTCTAATTTTGGCACCGTCGTTTTCCTTTCTCGTTAAAAGGGTCCCAAACTAAACCAAAAGTTTAAAAGGATCAACAAAAGTTAGTTTGGTACGATCTGTTGACAGACCGTGAACACTCGGCGAATATCGTCCGCATGGCATACCAAATTGAAAAACGAAAAGTTTCATTGCATCCGTACCAGCAGCAGGCGGCCGAGTGGCTCACGCGGCGAGAGACCGCTGCCCTGTGGCTCGACATGGGTCTCGGCAAAACCGCGACTGTGCTCACTGCGCTCGGTAAATTATCAAGCGCAGGGCAGGTGAAACGCGTCCTGGTCATTGCGCCGAAGCGCGTAGCGGTCAGTGTCTGGCCGAGCGAGTTCGCAAAGTGGCAGCCCGAGCTGCCTGGGGTATTCGAGCTGAGCGGGAGTGCAAAACAGCGCGCAGCGTTGCTCGAGACCAACGCGGTCGGACTCTACGTGATTTCCCGTGAGCTGGTGCCCTGGCTCGTCGAGCATCTCGGCCGTGACCGGTGGCAGTTCGACACGGTTGTGATCGACGAGAGTTCAAGTTTCAAAAACCATTCATCGAAACGCTTTCGCGCGCTGAAAAAAGTGCGAGGGAAAATCAAACGACTCTACGAGATGACTGGGACACCTGCGCCCAACGGTTCGCACGATCTCTGGTCTCAAATTTGGCTGCTCGACCAGGGTGAGTCGCTTGGCAAAACGGTGACGGCGTTTCGGCAGCGCTGGTTCGACAAGGATTTCATGGGCTGGACTTACAACGAGAGACCGAACGCACAAGTCGAAATTCGAAGCGCGGTCGACGAGATGGTGCTCACGTTGCGTGCGAAAGATTATTTGGACTTGCCCCCAGTGCTCGAGAATTTTATCTCGGTGCCACTTGCGACAGCGGAGCGAAAAAAGTACGACGAGCTGCGTGAGCATTTCGCTTTGCATTTCGCGGAGAGTCAGTCGACCTTCGAGGCTAGTGCGGTGAACGCGGCGGTGCTGCTATGCAAGTTGCAGCAGCTCGCTAACGGTTTCGTTTACGCAGAGCGCATCGATGATCTCGGTGATTTTGACGCGTGGAAAATTGACCACGTACTCGAGAACGTCGACAACGCTCGAGCGACGGTGCCCGTGCATAAACGAAAGCTCGATGCGGTTGATGAAATTTTAGAAGGCACCGGTGACAACGTCCTGATCTTTTATCAATTTCAGGCGGACCTCGAGATGCTGCGCGACGCGTTCCCGTTTTTGCAGACGCTCGACGACGGTGACGACGTGATCGACCGGTGGAACTCAGGGCAGATCAGACTGCTCGCGATGCATCCAGCGAGCGGCGGTCATGGGCTGAACCTTCAAAGTGGAGGACACACCGTCGTGTGGTACTCGCTGCCGTGGTCGCTCGAGCTGTATCAGCAAGGCATCGCGCGATTACAACGCATGGGTCAGGAAGGACGCGTGATCGTGCACACGCTGATTGCGCAAGCCACGGTCGACGAGCGCGTTCGCGACGCGATACGCGACAAGGACATGAGTCAAGAGCGATTGCTGCGTGCGATGAACGCGCAAGACACGGCGACCGTCGACCTGCACGGCGAGGAAAGATAATCGAAACATAAACTTTCGATTGATGTCGGTGTGTGTTTCATGGTATTGAATCGGCATGGAAACGCCAAAAACACCCCAAAACGCCCCCGGCACACCGGGGGAGCCCGCTGGAGCGGGGTCCGCCCGCGCCGCCGGCCGGGCGAACTCGAACTCAAACTCGGTTTCAGTTTCGGTGCCGAACCCGTCTTCAAACCCCGGTTCTGAGACAGTTCCCGATTACCTTCCCGGTGAGACTAAGCCCGAGCGAACTGAGCGCCTGCGCGCGCTGAGCGTGCCTGAGAGGCGTGCGTTCAACAAGGTCTACGGTTACCCGCCGAACGCAGGTATTCGATCCCGGAACGGTCCTAACCGCGTCACGCAGCTCCTGAAAGACAGTGTCGCCGAAGCGTTCTATCACCCCGAGGTTGGTGGAGTCGGCTACCTTGTTCGCCTGGCGAACGGTACGCAGTCGGACCGTAGTCTGTTCGTGAACCTGGTCGGCCGATGCGTTCCGCTTCAAGTCGTCGGAGAAGGTGGAGGCGCGCTAAAGATCGAATTGGGCTGGTTAAACGACCGAGCCGTCACAAATCGGTCACAATCGGACACGTCGGCCGATCTAAGTGACTGTTCTCCAACGATTATCGACGTCGAAGCATCTGATTCTGAATCACTAGGTCCGTTATCATGACGGCCTCAATCCCTGCTGAAACCGACCGGGGGGCCTTCGATCCGACGGGGGGGTCGGGAAAAATATATAGGGACCCCGCTCCATACCCAGAAAATTGGTTTCTCTCCCCTGGGCAGCCGCCCGGATGAAGCTCACCGAATATATTCCGCGAGAACCGTTTCTCGCGCTGCATAATCGGCAAAAACGCTGGGCGTGCATTGTCGCGCACCGGCGCGCGGGCAAGACTGTGGCCGATGTTGCGGATCTCGTCATTGGTGCCCTCGAGTGCCAGCTCCCAAACCCCCAGTTCGCCTATATCGCGCCCCTGCGCGAGCAGGCAAAGCGCATTGCGTGGGAATATTTGAAAGACATGTGCGAGGGCATGACGGCGAAGAAGCCCAACGAGAGCGAATTGAAGATCGAGGTCAATAATTCGGCCGGCGGCGTGTCGAAAATTTACGTTGCGGGCTCTGACCGCCCGGATGCGCTTCGCGGACTCTATTTTGACGGCGTGGTGATGGACGAGATCGGCCAAATTCGGCCGAGCGCCTGGTACGGCGTCCTCCGTGCGACGTTATCCGACCGAAATGGCTGGGCGATCTGGACCGGCACCCCGGCGGGCAAAAATATGTTCTGGAATTTGCGCGAAGAGGCGCGATTAAACCCCGAAACGCACCTGCTGATTGAAGCGCCGGCGAGCGAAACGAAAATCATCGACGAATCCGAGCTTGAGGCCGCGAAGGCGATGATGACTGAGGCGGATTACCTGCGTGAGTACGAATGCAGCTTCGATGCGAGCGTGCCTGGGACTTATTTCGCGAATTTAATGAACGACGCCTATCACGAGAACCGGATCGGCGATTTCCCGGCGCAATCGGGCCGAAAAGTCGAAGCCGTGGCCGATCTGGGTTACACCGATTCGACGAGCTGGTGGATCTGGCAAACAACGCACGAAGGTTACCGGATCGTGATGCATTACGAGGACAATGGGCGTGAAATTCAGCACTACATTGATTGGCTCAAGTCGTTGCCTTACGACATTGAGAAGGTGTGGCTACCGCACGATGCGAAGGCGAAAAGTTTGCAAACTGGGCGCTCGATCATCGAAGTGTTTTTGAAAAACGGTATTCGCCCGTCTCTCGTGCCCGAATTGAGCGTGCAGGACGGCATCGAAGCCGCGCGCCAGGTTATTCCGAAATGCGTGTTCGACGAGAGCGCGACTTACGAAGGGACCGAGCATTTACGCGCCTACCGGCGAAGTTATGACGAGAAAACGCAGACGTTCCGCAATCGGCCGCGACATGACGAGCACTCGCACTCTGCCGACTCGTTTCGCTATCTCGCGCTGGCGGCGAAAAACATCGAGCCGAAAAGTTCGACGATTATCGTCCCACCGAAGGTGCGAACTCGAACGATGTACGAATTCACTCTAGACGACCTGTGGAAGGATTGCGGGCCGCGCCGAGCGGGCCGAATAGGAGACTAAAAAATGGATGAACTCACAGAAGCGGTTGACTCTGGCGGCGCATATGGCGACGACGAGAAAGGCGGCTACGAGCACGGCGACGGCACACCCGAGGGGCTGCAACGTTATTGGCAAAAAGAGATCGACGCGAGCGCCAAGGAGTTGAAAAAATATCACGAGACGAGTCGACGGATCGTGCGTCGTTATCTCGATCAACGTGATGAAACGGTGTACGGCGAGTCGCGCGTAAATTTATTTTGGAGCACGGTCAAAGTCATGCTCGCGACGCTCTACGCGCGTCCGCCGAAGGCCGACGTGAGTCGCTCGGCGCATGATGCGGACGACGACCCGGCGCGTGTCGCGGGCGAGATGCTCGAGCGGATTTTAAACGACACCATCGAGAGCGACGGCAGTGAGTTCGATGCGGCTGCGCGCCATGCCATCGAGGACTGGTTGATCGTGGGTCTCGGTCAAATGTGGATGCGTTACACGAGCGAAACCGAAGAAGAGGTTGTGCCGCCGGTACTCGACCCGATGACCGGCCAGGTAGTGGTTGAGGAGCAGATTGTTGAGCGGCTATTGAGCGAAGACGCGGTTTCCGAGTACGTGTTTTGGGAGGATTTTTATTATTCCCCGGCGCGCGTGTGGGAAGAGGTGCGTTGGGTTGCGCGCCGCGTGCACATGACCAAAGCGGAGCTGCGCGAGCGCTTCGGCGAGGAGATCGCGAAACACGTTGCGTTCAAGAAAATTAACCGCTCGCAAAACGACTCCGATGCGCCGAACGAGACGGAAAGCAAAGCGGCGGTCTACGAGATCTGGTGCAAGGACACGAAACGCGTGTACTGGTTGAACAAAGGCGCGCCGACGATCCTAGACGTGCGCGACGACTGGTTAGGTCTGTCTGACTTCTTCCCGTGCCCGCCGGCGATGATGGCGAACTTAACGACGTCGAATCTCATCCCCAGGGCGGATTTTATTTTCGCACAAGATCAATTCGATGAACTCGACGAGATCAACACGCGCATTCATTATTTGACGCGTGCGACTAAAGTCGTCGGCGTTTACGACAAAGCGTCCGACGGTGTGCAACGCATGCTCGAGGACGGCGTGGAGAACACGTTATTGCCGGTCGACAATTGGGCAATGTTTGCTGAGAAAGGCGGCGTTCGCGGTCAGGTCGATTGGATGCCGATCAGCGAGGTGACCAATGCAATTGATCACCTGCGCCAGTACCGCCAAGACAAAGTCGCGCAGATATACGAAGTACTCGGCGTGTCCGACATCATGCGCGGCACGACGCGCGCGAGCGAGACGGCGACCGCGCAGCAGATCAAGGCGCAATTCGGATCGACCCGTTTGCAGCTTTCGCAGTTGCACGTCGCGCTGTTCATTCGTGACTCGTTACGCATCAAAGCGGAGATCATCTGCAACCTCTTTCAGCCGCAAAGCATTGTCATGATGTCGAACATCGAGCGGTCTTATGACCAGCAGTTCGTCGGGCCGGCGATTGAGCTGTTGAAAGACGGCGCGTTGAGAAAATATCGGATCACCGTCGAAGCGGATTCGATGGCGGCGCTAGACTGGGCCGCCGAGCGCGATGCGCGCACGCAGTTCCTGATGGGGCTCGGCAGTTTCGTGTCGCAGGTCATGCCCCTGGTGCAAGCGGAGCCGAACGCCGCGCCGTACTTACTGCGCATGTTGCAGTGGGCAATCGCGGGCTTCCGCGTCGGCAAGTCGATTGAGAGCGTGCTCGACCAGGCGATGACCGCGATGGCGCAACCTGAGCCGCCCCCACAACCTTCGCCGATGGCGTTGGCCGAACTCGAGCGCGAGCGTGCTGAGGTACTCGACCTGCGGGCGAGCAGCCAGCAGCGCGAAGCGACGGCTGCGAAGAATATGGCCGAGGCGCGCAAGACGGATCTGGAAACGGAACTCGCGCGGATCATGGCGCAAGCGCCACCGCTGCCGCCCCAAGGGCCGCCGCCAATCGCTAACGACTTGCCGCCGCCTGGCATGGCGAACCCAGCACCACCAGGGCCGCCGCCGCAGCCGCCGGGGATGCCTCCGCAGGTGCCACCGATGCGACCACAAGGCCCGCCGCCCCCACCGTTGAATGGGGGAGGTGGTCCGCCGCTGCCCGGTCCCGCGCTGCCGCCGGGTACGTTGCCGCCGCAAGGGCCGCCAAGGGCATGAGTGGGCGACGAACCTTTCGGCAAGTTCGCGGCGTGTTCGTCGAGGTGACGCGCCAGGCGACTGACCGCTCGAGCGATGCGCAGCATCATGGCGCGCTCTTCAACGACCGGGAATACGAGGGTCTACGTGCAAGCGACGGCGCAGACATTTCGACGCGGAAAAAACACCGCGAGTACATGCAACGTACGGGCTTAACGACAGCGGATGATTTTAAAAACGAGTGGGCGGCGGCAGAGAAGAAACGCGAAAAGTTCTTTCGTGCCGAGCCCGATCCCGTGCGACGCCGAGACATCGAGCGCGCGCTACATGATGCAGGAGTGGACTAATGGACGAGAAAAATGCTGCCGCAATGATCGCCGCCGCGCTGCGCGACATCGACGTGTCGGGCGAGGTGGGCGGCTCCGCTCGGTCAAACCGACGTGGTTTGCAATTTGACGCTGGTGGTCGAGCAATGGCCGAGGTGCCGATAGGCGACTTTACTTTGGGCGCAGGACTCGACGGCTTCTATGCCAACGTGCCCACGGGCGAAGGCCGTCAAACTTTTGCGGGGTGGGGACTTGCGCCGGTCGAGCTATCACGCAAAGGAAAAAACCACGAGGAGCAACTCACGGTCGACCCGGTCACCGGCGATGTGATGTTTAACGTCGGCTGGCCCGACGTCCAAAGCGGGGCGCGGCCGCCGTCCGGCGAGCTGTGGGACCGGCACAATAACCAGAGGATAAAGTAATGGCTGAGGAACAAGCGGAGCTCGCGCTCGAAATTGAAGAGGCCCCCGCCGAGGAAGAAGAGGCGGGGCTACGCGATGCACTCGAGGACGCGTTCGAGTCGGACCCAGAAACGGAAACGGTAAGCGAGTCGACCGAAGACGAAGCCGAACCCGAGGTTGAACCGCAGGCGATCACGCCGGGGCCGAAAGCCGAGCCCCCAGGGCAAAACGAAGCGCCGGAAGCGCGGCTTCCGATTGAGCGAGCGCCGGCGAGCTGGCGCGAGGAGAACACGTCGGCCTGGTCGGATATACCCGAAGCCGCACGCGTGCAGATCTTGCAACGCGAACGTCAAATGGATGCCGCGTTGCGTGATAGCGCGAACGCTAAAAAGTTTAGCGAGGCGGTGATCGAAAAATTTAATCCGCATAAAGCGATCCTCGAAGCGGAAGGCGCGACGCCGATCCAAGCGATTGAAAGTTTGCTGCAAACAGGCGCGCAGTTGCGCACCGGTTCAGCGCCCGAGCTAGCGAATTTGATCGCCGGCATGGTGACGCGCTTCGGCACCGGTCGTTTCGGTAATCAATTCGTTGAGATGCTCGACTCCGCGCTCACCGGGCAGGCGCAAGGTCAGCCGATGGCGCAACCGCAAGCGAACGTGCAAGCGATGGTTCAGCAGCAGATCGCACCGATGCAGGAATACGTGAGCGGCTTGCAGCAGCGCGAAGTTCAGGCCGCACAAGAGGCGCAAGCGCAAGTCGACAGCCACGTCGAACAGTTTCTGCTCACGCAGCCGCACGCAGAAGAGCTGCGTGAAACGATGGCGGACGTCGTGGAGATCGGCGCACGCCAAGGCCGAACGCTCACGCTCGAGGAAGCGTACGACGCGGCGATGCGCATGCACCCGCAGCTCAGCCAGGTCGTGATCGAGAAAGCAGCCGCCGAAAAGCGGGCCGGCGGCACAACGACGGCACGGCGCGCGCGGGCGAACTCCGCAAGCGTGCGAGGAGCTGCGCCGCGACAAAGCGCCGACGACTCGAACGCGTCGGTACGCGACTCAATTGAAGCCGCTCTCGTTGCCCATTCGCGTTAAGTAAACTTTTTGTTGGTGACTTGAAACAAAAACTTCTGTATTTATGGCCTACAGCTCGATGGCCGACGCCACCGCGTAAGCGGACGCCGGACTCTCGAGACACAGTGGCGGCGAGCCACCGCACCAGCGGACTCCGAATGTCGACTGAAAAACGATCTTTGTTTTTAGTTAATTTTGGAGTAATAAAACATGGCCTTTCCTAACATCACAGACATCGTCGCTACGACGATTCAAAACCGCAGTCGTCGGATTGCGGACAACGTCACGAAAAATAACGCGTTGCTCATGCGATTGAGCGAACGGGGTAACCAGCGACCATTCGGCGGCGGTAACGTCATCCTTGAAGAGCTTAGCTTCGCAGAGAATGGAAACGTCGGTTGGTACAGCGGGTATGACCTGTTGCCGGTCGCCGCGCAAGACGTGATCAGCGCAGCCGAGTATTCGATCAAGCAGCTCGCGTGTCCCGTCGTCATTTCAGGGCTCGAGCAATTGCAGAACGCAGGTCGTGAACAGATGATCGATCTGCTCGAAGCTCGCATCGCAGTAGCTGAAGCGACAATGGCGAACAACGTCGCCGTTGGTCTCTACTCAGACGGCACAGGATCGGGCGGTAAAGAGCTGACCGGCCTTGACGCTGCGGTTCCACTAGACCCCACTACTGGCACGTACGGCGGCATCGACCGCGCGACGTGGACGTTCTGGCGGTCAACGATTACCGACGTCAACACTCACGTGTTGAAAACGAATCCGATCAGGTCCGCACTCAACGATAGTTGGTCTGGGCTCGTTCGCGGTTCCGACCGTCCTGACTTGATACCGATGGACAGCGTGATGTGGGAGGAATATGTAGAGGAGCTGCAATCGCAGCAACGCTTCACCGACCCGGCCACAGGTTCGCTCGGTTTCCCGACGCTCAAATACATGGACGCGGACATCGTGCTCGACGGCGGAATTGGTGGGGCTTGCCCAGCTAAGACGGCCTTTATGTTGAACACGAAATATATTCGTATGAGACCGCACCGCGACCGCGACATGGTGCCTCTGGCTCCCAATCGTCGTTATGCGATCAACCAGGACGCGGAAGTTCAGATCTTAGCCTGGGCCGGCAACCTCACAACGTCAGGTGCTCAGTTCCAAGGTCGGATTAAAGATTTACGACCCTAGCCCATGAGTAAGGCTTTCGGGGGGGCTCCCTGTCCCCCCGTCTTTTAACTGAGGAGAAAATAACGATGGCAGCAACATTCGCAGGAAAGCCGATTGTCCACGACGAGACCGCCGGCCAAGATACCGGTGCCGTCTCCAGCGGTATAGGAAAACCGGCGCTCGACGCGGTTGACGATTCGACGATTGCTGACGAACGCATCGGCGGCCTGGCGTATAACCTGACGGTGCATAACCCATGAGCTCTGATGTAGCGAGCGAGATTGCAGCGAACGAAAGTACCCCGACAAACTGGGGCGCTGTTGCGGAGTTTGACATCGACGCGATGACGTCAAACAACTCGCGCTTCGCCGAGGATGAAGCGCTGCACGTGCTGTTCTACATCAAGCCGTCGATCTCGCAGACTCTTAGCGATGCGGCGAAACGGCCGATTTACGAAGATGTTGAGCAAGTGAAAATTTTCACGCCCGGCGAAAAACGCTCGATCATTGACCGGCCTGCAACCGACATCGACATGTCGCGTTTCAAAGTTCAGTACGAACGATTCAAGGCGGGAAAAGAAGAACAGCAGAGCGGTACGCCCTTGCACTTCTTGCCCGGCTTGAGCGCGAGCAAGGTTGAGGAGTACAAATATTCGAAGATCCTGACCGTCGAGCAACTCGCGGGAGCGAGCGACGGCGCGGGGCAGGCGTTCATGGGGTTCTCAGCGGACAAGAAAAGGGCGCAGGCTTATTTGCGCCTCGCCGACGCGCGTGCACCGGTAGCGGAAGTCGACGAGCGATTGAGCGCCGAGAATGAGACGTTGAAATTACAACTCGAGACGTTGCAAAAGCAGATCGACTCGATTGTTTCCACGAAGAAACGCAGCGGGAAAAAAACGACCGAGGTTGAGACCGACTGATCATGGCGACGTACGCAATTACGCGTTACGAAACGCTGAGCAGCGTCGTCAATCAGATCTGTAAGAAGGTCGGCTTCCCCGCGTCGGCAGACCCGGCGGGCTCGACCGACCCGGTGATCATTAAGATCATATCGGCGGTCAATGACGCCGCGACAGACATGCTCAACATGTATCCCTGGCAAGAAATGCAACGTCAGGGAACGTTGAGTGTTGTCGCGTCGACGCCGGGCGAAGCTGAGCGCTCGTTCGATCTACCCGACGACTACTTCGGTTTCGTCGATCAGACGCAAAATGACGCCTCGGTACGTCGCCCAGTTTGGAATCCTCTCACCGCGCTCGACTGGCAGTCGATTAAAAATTTAACGCCCATTGTCACGTTTGAATTGATGTGGCGCGTGCGTGAAAACAAGATCTGGTTTCTCTCGCCGCCGACCGAAGCGCACACCTTCACTTATGAATACATAAGCCAGGGCTGGTGTACCGACGCGGACACGCCGACGCTCTACAAAAATGAAGCGACTAAAAACGGCGACACGTTTTTACTCGACGGTTATCTGATCTCGCTGCTCGGCCGGGCGAAGTTCCAAGAGTCCTCGGGCTTCGATTCGATGTTTGCACAGCGCGATTTTATGCGCGCGTTCGACAACCGCGTGGGTCAATCGGCCGGTGCGCCGATGCTCAACATCGCGGGCCAGGCGTTCGCCCCGTTCCGCCTGATCAACGGGATGAACGCGCCGCAGACTGGATACGGAAGTTGATGTGCTCCAGCCGATCCAACCATTTCGACCTCGAGTTCCAACAAGTAACGCACGTGCGCAAGTAACGCTCGACGTGCCGTCGCCGATTGGCGGCTTGAACTTCCGAGATCCGATCTCGCACATGGCACCTACCGACGCGACGGTGTTGAATGATTTTATTGTGCGCCCCTTCGGGCTCGAGCTGCGTCCGGGTTGGTCCGAGCACTGCGTCGAAGTTGGCAGCGCGGTCAGCACCATAGAAACGCTTCTCACGTATCAAGCGCCGGACTCGGTGAACGATAAAATATTCGCGTGCGTCGGCGATAAAATTTACGACGTCACCACATTCGACACCCCGACGCTCGCGCTCACGGAAGCTGCTGCGAACAACGGGCGCTGGGAGTCGACCATGTTCGTCAACAACGCCGGCGCTTACCTGATCGCGGTCAACAATTCAGACGGAGGCTATTACACGTACGACACGGTCGGCGGTTGGGTTCAACGCACACCGACGGGTTTTCCGAGCGACTCGATCACAAGCGTCATCGCTTGGAAAAATCGGTTGTGGTTCACGTTCGAAAATGATTCGCGCGGCTTTTATTTAGCGATTGGCGCTATTGATGGGACCGCAACGGCCCACGACTTCGGTCCGCAACTCAAGCACGGCGGCACGCTCGCCGGCATTAGCAACTGGACCCATGACGCGGGCCAGGGGATCGACGACTATCAAGTGGTCTTCGGAACGCAAGGCGACGTCATTGTCTATCAAGGTTACGACCCGACCAACGCGGCCACGTATCAGCTCAAAGGGATCTGGTGGATCGGCTCGGTGCCGACAGGTCACCGCTGGTGGTCACAGGTTAACGGTGACGTGTGGGCGCTCTCGCAGAATGGTGTTGTTCCCATTTCGCAACTGGTCAATGGGCGTTTTAGCGACAGCGATTACCTGAACCCGCTGACGTCGAAAATTCAAACGGAACTCGGACCCTTCATCGTCGATACGATGGACGACGTCGCCTGGGAAATGATCCGCGTACCGCACATCGATGCGGTGATGCTGAAGGCACCGCCTCAACCTCAGACTACCTATAAGAATTACATCCTGAACCAAGCGTCGGGCGCTTGGAGCATCTTCACGAAGATGCCCATCTATACCGGCACCCAATTTCAAGGCGAATTCTACTTCGGCACGAACGACGGTCGCGTTTGCAAGGGTTTGAGCTCTAATGAGCAGAGTGACGGAAAAACCATTGCCGGCGTCGCCGGCGAGACGCTCGAGGGCGAAGTCCAAGGCGGCTTCGAAAGTTTCGGATCGGGCTCCACGCTCAAACGCTTTTTAATGTGCCGGCCGGTGTTCATTTCCGATGCGGCACCCAGCGTGAAAGTGCAAATGAACACCGAATACAGCTACTCGACGACCGCCGGTTCGCCGTCCTTTGCCGAGCCCGGCACCGGGCAATGGGACAGCGGCGTCTGGAATACGGCCGAGTGGTCGGGCACAGCGAACACCTACGCTTCATGGGTGGGGCTGCAAGGGATCAGCTATCGCGGATCGCTGCGGCTCGTCGTGCGCGGCATGCCAGCAACGAATTACGCCAGCTCGCAGATCTTAGTGCAGCCCGGAGGTTTGTTGTGATCGTCTCTGACCACCAGGACATCTTAACGACGTGGTTGTGTGATCGGATCGGCTTGGTCGCAACGCCCGACCTGCGATGCCTGGGCCGCGTGCGCGATGGACAGTTGATCGCGGTCGTCGGATTCGACGGTTGGAACGGCGCGAGCTGCCAAATGCATTGCGCGGGCGACGACCCGCGTTGGATCAACCGAGACTTTTTGAAACGCGCGTTTTCGTATCCCTTCGACAACGGTTATCGAGTACTGCTCGGACTTGTGCCAGGCGGAAACAAAAAAGCGATCAAACTAAATTTGCATCTCGGTTTTTCGACGCTTGTCGAAATTCCCGATGCTCACCCGGACGGTAGTCTCAATGTGATGACCATGACTCGAGACCGCTGCCGCTGGATTAAAGAAGGAATGCCAAATGGGCAAAAAATCAGATCCGCCACCGCCGCCTGATTACGCGGGGATTGCGCGACAACAAGCAGACGCGTCTGCCGCGAACACGGCGACGCAAACGAGTGCGAACCGTCCAGATATTCTGACCCCCTGGGGTTCGCAAACATGGCAAGCGCCGACCGCAGACAGCCCGCAATGGACTCAGTCGACGCATTTACACCCGTCCCTTCAAGAGGGGCTCGACGCGCAATTTTCGGCCCAGACGGGTCGAAGCCAGCTCGCCGGCGATTATATCGGCCGTGTGCAAGATAAATTTGGCACAGAGTTCAACTGGGCGGACGCGCCGGCGCTTGCGGGGTCTCTTCAGCCGGGTGCGCTGCAAACGGGCATTGACCCCGCGCAAGCGTATTCTCAGCGTGCTGAGGACGCGTTTTATGGCCGGGCAACGTCTCGCCTCGACCCGCGTTTTCAACAGAAGCAGGACGACCTCACGGCGCTGCTCCAGAACCAGGGCTTCAAGCCTGGCGACGCGGGTTACGACCGCGCGATGTCGAACCTTGGGCGCGAGCGCACCGACGCTTACGCAGCGGCCGCGCAAGATGCAATCTTGAAGGGCGGGCAGGAAGCGCAACGCATGCAAGGCATGGATGTGACGAGCGGGCAGTTTGCGAACGCGGCGCAGAACCAAGCGTTTAATCAACAGTTCCAGGGCAATCAGTTTCAGAACCAAAACCGTCAGCAGTACATCGCGGAAGAAGCGGCACGCCGAAACATGCCGCTGAACGAAATGAACGCGCTGCTTTCCGGGCAGCAAGTGGGCATGCCGTCCATGCCTAGTTTTCAAAATGCCGGGTTGAGTGAGACCCCGCAGATGTTGAGCGCCGCGAACATGGGATACGGCGCGCAGATGGACGGGTACAACGCGCAACAAGCGCGAGGGGCCGCCACGATGGGCGGCTTGTTTGATCTCGGCGCAGGATATTTATCCGGCGGTGGCAGCTTCGGATTTTAGGAGAAACAAGTGCAATCAATCGAAGAATATTATGCGCAGCTCGGACTCTCCCCACGGCCGGAAGAAGAGGACGTGATGGTCGGTTTTCAACCGTTCCAGAAAGACCAGTACCAGATCGCCGCGCTCCTCGCCACGCTGCCCGACTCGGACGTTGAGCTTCAGCGCCTTGTCGCTGAGCAGGCGCGGGCAGAGGGGCTCCAGGGTGACGGCCCGGAAGGCAGAATGGTCGGCAACACATACGTCGCTCCGCAGCTCACGCAGTATGCTGCGCAGCTCGGCGACGCCTGGCAAGGCGCTCAGCGCGAGCGCGAGGCGACCGCACGTTATGACGACAGCGTCTCCAAGCGCAATACGGCGGTTCGCGAATTGCTCAATGCGTTGCGCGGCAGAAAATCGGAGGTCGATGAACCGATCCCGTACGACGAGCTTGCGAGATCGGTCTGATGATCAGACAACCTCAGCGAATGGTATCTAGGTCTTCACCCTTGCGGGATTACCTTGCCCAGCTACAGGAATTTGATCCTTCCTCACTGGTGAGCGATCCGCAGCGCGTGGCCGACCAAGCGCAAGATCCGATGCTGCCCGAGGGCTACGTAACCCATCCAGCTCTCGCCCCTGTTACGCGCGAAGCGGTGTTGCGTGCCCGAGCCCAGGATGAATTAATTAACCCGGCCGAACCGCCACCGGCCGCAACGCCACCCAGCGCAGCGCCCGGAGGTGCACTGAGCAATTTTCAACAGTTCTACGACTTCTTGAATCAGGATCTTCCGCCGATCCCCGAGCCGACCGAAGAACAGATCGCGCAGCTCGTCGCCCAGCGGGGACGCCCCGAAGCGAGCCTGCCCCTGGCGCTTGGCGCGATGCTCAGCAGAGACAAAGGACTGAGCCGCGTGGGCACCGGT
>Ga0098036_1000224_pt1 | contig 26560 bp, 41 predicted proteins | sample 4_EtaG_FD_77064 | JGI IMG/M metagenome (GOLD analysis project Ga0098036, IMG submission 77064) | Marine viral communities from the Subarctic Pacific Ocean - 4_ETSP_OMZ_AT15127 metaG | ecosystem: Environmental > Aquatic > Marine > Oceanic | place: Pacific Ocean | collected 2015-01-07 | reverse complement strand
TTCCGCGACGACCTAGAGTAGCGGCGGCTTTGGCCTTGTTTCGCACAAATAATCACCGAAAAAATGATATGGGTTAACGGGTATATTTTTTGTTACATTTATTCCCATATCACTTGGTTTTTTGCATAAAATCGTTTACTAAGATTAGCCATGTTACGTACAGAAACTCCAGAAGTTGAAGACCGGCGATTAAAGCTCGAACTACGCCTTGCCCAGATGGAAGAGGTCGAAGGTTGCCGAGAAGATTTTCTTAAATATGTTCGCAAGGTCTGGCCTGAATTTATTGCAGGCGCACATCATCGAATGATTGCAAAAAAGTTCGAGGACATTGCTACGGGGAAAAGTAAACGTCTGATAATTAACATGCCCCCACGGCACACCAAGTCCGAGTTTGCAAGTTACCTGTTCCCGTCATGGATCATTGGCCGTGCTCCAAAAACAAAAATAATTCAAACCACGCACACTGCGGAGCTTGCTGTAAACTTTGGCCGTAAAGTCCGAAACCTGATTGCAACAACCGAGTACCAAAATATATTTGATTCTGTAGACCTACAGTCTGACAGCAAGGCTGCTGGCCGATGGTCCACGAACCATGGTGGCGAGTACTTTGCTGCGGGTGTGGGTGGTGCGATTACCGGTCGCGGTGCTGACTTGTTGATTATTGACGATCCTCATTCGGAGCAGGATGCACTTTCCGAGACGGCAATGGAACATGCGTATGAGTGGTACACGTCGGGTCCCCGGCAGCGTTTACAGCCTGGGGGTGCGATTGTTATTGTTATGACAAGGTGGTCGTTGAAGGATCTTACCGAGAAAGTAATCAAGGCACAGGGGTATGATGAAAATGCGGACAAGTGGGAGGTTGTAGAGTTTCCTGCAATCATGCCCAGTGGCAAGGCATGTTGGCCTGAGTATTGGAAGGCGGAGGAGCTTGAGGGTGTCCGTGCTTCGTTGTCTGTTGCCAAGTGGAATGCCCAGTGGCAGCAAAACCCCACGTCGGCGGAAGGTGCTATTATAAAGAAGGAGTGGTGGCAGCGTTGGAAAGAGGACGAGGTTCCCCAGCTTGAATATGTAATTCAGAGTTACGATACGGCATTTAGCAAGTCAACGACTGCGGATTACTCTGCCATTACAACGTGGGGGGTATTTTATCCAAAACAGGACGGACCGGCTAATTTAATTTTGCTGGATTCAAAAAAGGGCCGGTGGGATTTTCCGGAACTGAAGACACAGGCTCTGGATCAATATAACTTCTGGGAGCCTGAAACGGTTATCATTGAGGCCAAGGCTTCAGGGACCCCTCTTACACATGAGCTTAGACAATTGGGAATACCTGTTGTAAACTTTACACCAAGCAAAGGAAACGATAAGCTGACTCGCGTCCATTCTGTATCGCCACTTTTTGAGAGTGGGATGATATGGGCGCCGGACGAACGTTGGGCCGACGAGGTTATTGACGAGTGCGCTGCATTTCCAAACGGCGACTATGATGACCTTGTAGATAGCACGACGCAAGCTCTGATGCGTTACCGTCAGGGTAATTTTGTGCAACTTCCAAATGACGACTGGGTAGATTCCACGGAGGAGTCTACTTACATACGGAGTTACTATGGCTGAACCAGAGAAACAGTACGAATACGGAAGGACCCCCGAAGAGACGGATTCAGGCCTGCTTGGTTTTTTCAATTTTCTCCGTGGTCCGGTGGTAGATGCCTTTACGCCAGAACGCCGCGAAGTTATTACCGCCCCGGAAACTACTTACGAAATGGTTTCGGATGGTCGTTATCGTCCAAAAACTACTCCCGGAGAGTACGGCCCTGTAGAAAAGGGTCTTGAATACATGCCCATTGTCCAAGCAGCCCGTGGTGCTTTGGATTTTGCAGGAAAGTTTGCAACGGACGGCAAGGTCCGTGAGGAGACGGGCTCTGCTATTGCAAAGGGTATCGGTCAGCTTTTTGAGGATTACCAAGAGGGTCTTACCTCTGGAGCAATGACCGGTGAAATGTCTTTTTATGATCCTGAAGAGAAGAGAGTAGTAAAACCAGACGTTCTTCTTCCTTTTGGGTTGTTCGCGGGATCATTAATTGCTCCGGTTAAGGGGCCGGGAGTGGTTGCCGGGATGTTTGCAGGTCGCAGAGCAGCAACTGCGGACCCTAAAAAATTTAAACAAGCGGACGAAATGGCAAAAAAGGGTCGTTCCAGAGAGGAGATCTGGGAAAAGACGGGGTTGTTTCGCTGGGAGAGAAATGGAGAGCCTATAAGCGACTGGCGGTTTGAAATATCCGACGAACAGGCAAAAGCTTTTGTAAATCCAGACGTGTTAACTCCTACTGGTATGTTTAAAAAAGGCAAAAGCCCTGTGGTAAGTGACCTTTTTCAACACTCAGAACTTTATAAAAATTACCCTGGAATAACAGAAGTTTCAGGTTCTTCTCTCCTAGCCGATCTTCAGAAAAAAAGAGCGGTTCTTGTGAAAAAACTGGCGGAGTTAAAAGCTAGTAACAAAGACCCTGATGAATATGCCAAGGAGTATCAGAAGCTTCAGGATCAAGACGGAGATCTTCTTAGAGAATATTTTGAAAGTGACATACCGGAGGTAAAAACTTCTATTACGGGCTCTGAGAAAGTAGGCCCTCCTTTTACAAAAACCACACAAAGAATACAAAGACCTATGTCAGAAATTTCTCTGGGAACTCAAAAAAGAAGAGGAGCCGCGTATAACCCCTATACAGATTTTATTTCCGTGAGTCCTGACGCTCGTCCGGGCAAAAAAAGCAAGTACGATTATTTGCCTTTTGACGAGCAGGACCGGTACATTCAACCGTTTAAAAAAGGGCAGTTTACAGCCGCTCTAAACGAAGCTTTGGAGGATTTTAGCGAAGCGGGTCTAACTTTAGTAGAAAACGATGTGGGCAAAGCAAATAAGTTTAAAATACAGAAGGTTGTTCCAACGGGAGAACCTCCTTACACAAAAAGAACGGACATAAACCCGGAAACGTTGCCTGATTATTTAAAACAACAGTTCGATCAGTTACAGGAATCTGGCTTTATATTTTACAAAAAAGAGCTAGATCCAACCGACAGCTTTCGTTCGTCCATGCTTCACGAATTAATGCATGGAATACAGCACCGAGAAGGTTTTGAGCGCGGCGGTACGGCAAAAGAGTTTCGTTACACCAACATAAAAGATCCTCGAACAGGGAAAAAACTTGGCAAAAAAGAAATATACTATCGGCTGCTAGGAGAAGCGGAGGCTCGACTTGTTCAAAACCGACGCGATTTAACGGACGAGGAACGAAAAGAAAAGTTTCCGTGGACAAGAGAAGGAGGGCTCGACAGAGATGAAGATGATATTATTTTAAGGAGAGACCCCGGTATGCCTTCGTATGGCCGTCGTCAAGAAGATAATATTCCAGTAGAGTCCATGACCCCCGCAGAAAAACTAATGAAAAAATGAGCAAGAAGTAATTATTCGTAACACAGACGTTACAAAAGTTTCACCAGAATTTTAAGAAACTGGAATGGGAAGAAAAGAAAAGTGTTTAGAAGACTTTCTACTGAATTTTTTTCTAAAGCCTACTTTGATTATCTAAATCAAAGTAAGTCAAAAACAATAGATGACGTTTATTTACCTAGAAAGTATAATGGAAAAGTAATAAGTGACTTTGATGACTACGAAGATGAAGTTGTTAACCAGTACAAAAACCCTAACACGGAAAGTGGTTAGATGGCACAGCAATCGAAAAAATTAACTCTTGCAAACATGTCTGCGGCTGAGTATTTGATGTTTATATCTCCTGAATACCAAGGTCAGGCAAAAGTTGCAGGAGGTCCTGGAGGTGTTGAATTTGGTGCAGCCTTTGTTCCCATGGATTCAAGTAACCTTGAAGTTTCAGCTAAAGGTTCCGCAGGTTCGGACCGCCCTAAAATGGGGTCTCTGTCTATTGGAAACAAATTATTTAACCTGTCTCGAAAGTATGAAGACAGTCCAGTTGGAAGCACGACTACGGACACTGGTGAAGTAGACTTTGGTCCTGTTAAAGGGTACTACCAAGAATCGTCGCAGGCCGATAACCAGGATCTACAAAACAAGTCTTTTGGTGCAAATGTAAATTTAGGCCCTGTAAAACTTTACGCAGATCGTACTACGTCTAGTCAGGATGTAGTTCCCAGTAATTTTGTCAAGTATTTTGACAGCACTCTTTCTGACAGTACGACGGATACGCTAGGAGGTTCCGTGGACATTGGTCCGTTAAACCTGAACCTTTCGCGAGAGTTCGGAACGAGCCGTGGCCCAAAGTCAAAGTTTGAGGATACACGGCCCATGGCCCAATCTCCAAACATAACTCGTTTTGGTGGCGGCTATGAAGGAAAAGCGGGTCCGGGCATCTTAGGTGTTGGTGGAAGTCTTACAGACGTTCGCGGTGTTGGCACGGAAAGTTCACTTGGAGGCTCTTATAATGTCAATAATCCTTTTGGATTTGGTGGAAACTTGCGGGCAACGGGTTCCTACAATAATCCCATTGGTGGAGAAAGTGCCGCGCAAGCTCTTATTAATTACAGAATGAAATTTTAACACTTGACAAAGAAGTCTTTCCTGCTGGTGCAAATGCGGGTACAGTAGGAAACTTGAATTCAGGAAAAAGGAACACATGTGATGGATAATATGATGGGATTTCGCCCTCTCGCCGCAGGAATTGCCGCAAGAAGCGGTGGCGCGACCGATGCATTCAGGGCTGAGATTATTAATCAACTTATGTCTATGACCGGAATGCAAGCCAACAGTTTTGCTTCGATGAGCACTGAAAAGCTTAGTGAGGCTCTTAGTAGATTGCAAGCTCAAGCTAAAGCCAACGAGGAGGTGCCTTCCGTTCCTGACAACCTTGAAATTTTTAGACTTATGAATCGTCAAAGGCAACCGATGCTGGGAACTAGTATTACAGAAAGTCCCGGTTATGATTCCGTAACCAATACCTACACACCTCCTTTACCCGAAAGCAATCAACGTTATTATCCAGAAATGATGGCAGGTGGCGGCATAATGTCTTTGAGAGGATATTAGAATGGCAAAAAAACCTCTTCCTCGCAGTAATTTTGGAACGGCTTCTCTTGTAGAACGTCGGGATGAAATACCTCCTGTAGACTTAGAAGAGAACAATTCTGCGGAAGTAGACTTAGAAGAAGACACTGTTATAGAAGCCCCCGGTTTAAATATTGAACTGGAAGAAGACGGTGGGGTAGTAGTGGATTTTGATCCGCGCATGAAAGTTCCGGACACAGGCGACTTTTACGCTAATCTTGCAGATGGTTTGGAAGATCGAATAGCTGCGTCAGTTTCGTCCGAACTTATGGAGCAGTATGAAGCAAATAAAGAAAGCCGCAAAGATTGGCAGGAAGCGTATCGAACAGGTCTGGAACTTCTTGGGTTTAAATATGAGGATCGAACGGAGCCTTTCCGTGGTGCAACCGGTGTAACTCATCCGTTACTTGCTGAAGCTGTGACTCAATTTCAAGCGCAAGCTTTTGGAGAGTTACTTCCTGCTGGAGGTCCTGTTAGGACAGAAGTGTTAGGACAGATAACTCCAGAATTAGAGAATCAAGCAGATCGCGTAAGACATTTTATGAACTATCAAATTACTTGTGTTATGAAAGAATACACACCTGAATTTGACCAGATGTTGTTTTATCTACCGCTTTCCGGGTCTACTTTTAAAAAGGTGTACTACGACGAATTTTTGGAGAGGGCGGTAAGTAAATTTGTTCCTGCCGAACAATTGGTAGTTCCTTACACAGCTACGGATTTGGAAACCTCCGAAAATGTTACTCATGTAATTCAAATTAGCGAAAATGAATTACGAAAAAAACAGGTTGCAGGTTTTTATTCTGATGTAGAGGTCTTGGCTTCTCAGTTAGATCCTTCTGAGGTTAAGGAAGAGATGGATGAAATATCGGGTATTTCACCTACTCATTTGGACCAAGAAGTCACTCTTTTGGAATGCCATGTAGATTTAGATCTTGAAGGATATGAAGATTCAGGAGAGGATGGCGAACCTACGGGCATTAAACTTCCTTATGTTGTTACCGTAGCAGAAAATAACGGCAAGCTTCTAAGTATAAGAAGAAATTATAGCCCTGAAGATCCTCAAAGAAAAAAGAAACAATATTTTGTTCATTTTAAGTTTCTTCCCGGTTTTGGGTTTTATGGCCTTGGTCTGATACACATGATTGGTGGTCTCAGCCGCACGGCCACGGCGGCTCTTCGTCAGCTTATTGATGCTGGAACCCTTGCTAATCTGCCCGCTGGTTTTAAAAGTCGCGGTCTTCGTATACGAAACGATGACGAGCCGTTATCTCCTGGGGAGTTCAGGGATGTTGATTCTCCCGGTGGATCTATTAGAGAATCGTTGATGTTGCTTCCTTACAAGGGAGCAGATTCAACTTTGTATCAACTAATGGGTTTCTGTGTAGAGGCAGGTCAGCGGTTTGCAGCGGTTTCTAATCTGCAAGTAGGAGATGGCAACCAACAGGCAGCGGTTGGAACAACCATTGCTATGTTAGAACAAGGTGCAAAGGTAATGTCTGCTATACATAAGCGATTGCACTATGCTCAAAAAGATGAATTTGAACTTTTGTCTAGCGTTTTCGGAGAGTATCTTCCTCCAGAATACCCCTACAACGTTGTAGGTGCGGAACGAACGGTAAAAGCGGAGGATTTTGATGATAGGGTGGATGTATTACCAGTATCTGATCCCAACATCTTCTCCATGGCACAAAGAGTTACCCTCGCGCAAACGGAATTGCAGTTGGCGCAATCGGCTCCGGAGCTTCACAATTTGTATGAAGCGTATCGTCGCATGTATAAGGCGGTGGGTGTCAAGGATGTAGATTCTATTTTAAAACCTGTTGAACAGGGAGATCCAACACCTAAAGATCCCGCAGTAGAAAACTCAGAATCTTTAGAAAACCTTCCTTTGACGGTTTTCCAAGGTCAAAATCACGATGCACACATCTTAGCTCACCTTGTCTTTGGTTCTTCGCCAATGGTGTCTCAAATGCCCGCAATCGCTATGGCTTTACAAAAACATGTTATGGAGCATGTTTCTGTTAAAGCTAAAGAACAGGTTGCATCTCAAATGCAACAGCAGCTTCAAGGCCAGCCACCTAATGAGCAGCAGGCCATGGAGATTGAAGCAATGGTAGCTGATCTTGTTGCTCAAGGAATGCAGGAGGTTAAATCTTTAAGCACTCAAATAAGTGGCGGTGGACAACCTGATCCTCTTATTGCTCTGAAGCAACAAGACCTAGAACTCAGAGCCAAACAGGATGCCGCAGAAAATCAGATAGATCAGGCTCGTTTAGCTCTAGACCAGCAGAAAGCTCAGAATAATGCACAACTAGGCGCGGCTCGTATAGATTCTCAAGAAGGTATCGTAGCAGCCAGAATAAAAGCTGCTCGTGAACGAGAGCTTATGAAACAACAAGGTAAGTAGGAGACTATTATGGCAAAAGCAGCTAAAGAAACGACTAAAAAAGGTATTGAAATTAAAGATCAAGGATATGTTCCTTATAACAATGGAGTAGAAGAAAAAACTCCTAATGTTTCAAAAGGCACCATGGTTTCTGGTGAAAATCGAGGCATGGGAGAAGCGATTCGAGGGGGCTCGTTTAAAGTTTGTTAAAGGCAGATAACAATGTTATACGATCATTATGAGGAGGCTGAGTATGATTGGATTTGGGGACCTTACTTCAAACCTGAAGAAATCGCTTGTAATGGTACTAACAGCCTGTTGGTCAACCCTACTGCACTTAATGTTCTGGTGCGAGCGCGTATTTTGGCAGACCGTCCGTTTCGTATCACGTCAGCTTTCCGCAGTCCGGTCTTTAATGCAAAAATCGGTGGAGCACCTAAATCGGCTCATAAACTTGGAGTGGCTTTCGACATCTCCCTTCGAGGACACAACAAAAAAGACCTTCTTGCACAGTGCAAGCAAGCAGGATTTGGGTCTTTCGGTAAATACAAAACATTCCTCCATGTTGACACAAGAAAAGGACGTCAATGGGGAAAATGGTAAAGGAGTAAGACATGTTTGGAGTAATTTCATCTGTTCTGACTGGTGGTGCAACTGGTTTAGTTGGCAGTCTTTTAAGCAAAGGTATAGGAATCTTCGAGGCAGCTCAGAGGCGAAAAGACAAAGCCCTAGAGTACGAACAAGAGTTAAAGCTGCTGGACAAACAGGCTGCTCTGAGGACCGCTGAAACTGAAAACGAATTAGCTATTGCTAATGCCGAGACAGCCGCCAGTTTACGAGAAGCATCCTATGCTCACGACAATTCGTTGGGCAAGCCTCATCGTTGGGTGGTGGATGTTTTGCGTTTGGTTCGCCCTGTCCTAACAGCTCTCCTTCTTATACTTGTTGGAGGAATTTATTTTACGACTGACGATTTTGCCATGAAGGCTGGGGTGATAGACTCCGTGCTGTTTATGACAAGCAGCGCAGTAACCTGGTGGTTCGGTGATAGGTCATTACAGAGTAAAAAGTAGGTAAAATGCATGGACCCACTTACTATAGGTGCTGCTCTTGTTGGAGCTAAAAAACTTATTGAAGTTTCTTCAGACATTAAAGATGTAGCAAGCGCTCTTGATAACATATTCCATTTAACTAGCAAAGCTGAGAAAGCTAAAAAAACAGCTAACGTTGATGAAAGTGACACTAGCTACAAATCGGTAATTTCAGATGTTGTTACCGAGCGTAATAATCGTACCCTTTTGCGTAATTTAGAGATAGATGTAGACGAAAAATTTGGTTTTGGTACTTGGAACGCTATAAAAGAAGAGCGTGAAAGACGCATGGAGCTTGCAAAAGAACAAAAAATTAAAGAGGCAAAGAAGTTAAAGGCAAAAAAAGAAGCCGAAAAAGAATTTTATGAACGTCTGCTCTATTGGGTAAAAGAAATTGGTAAGCTGGCGTTAATATTAGGTGTAGCTGGTGGAGTTGCTTACGTAATCTACGTAAACAGGTGTCTTTCAGGAAATTGTTGACATGTCTGATTATGAAATTGGTGTGTATAACAAGTTTGTAAGAAAAAAAATACGTTCCGGGGAAGAATGGAACAATGATATGGGTATTTCAGACGCGTATGAAAACGTATTGTACTATGATGTAGAAAATGCCGCTAGTATTGAGGAAGTGGAAAGGCGGGTCGCCACACAATTTCCTCCGTCAATGGGATTTGTTTTAGATTTTATTCGATTAATACCAAGAGAGAAGTAAAAGGTTTAATAAGAATGAAAGTTAGCTCAGAAACAGCCGTTGCCATGCCAATCAAAAACATGGTTGGCATTATTATTGCTGTTTCCATGGGTATTTTTGCATATACAGAGATAACTGCTAGACTTACATCTTTAGAAACAAGTCGTGAGCTTATGAACGCTGATCTGCTTAAGGCTTCAGAACAGACAACGGTGGACAAAGAACAATTCCTGTTGCTTGAAGATCTTTATGAGACGGTTGAGAAGCATCAAGAACTTTTGGATAAAAATATTCACAACCAAGTGATGCTCACACATGTAGAAAAGCAATTGGAAAAGGCTTTAAGTGATATTGAAAAATTGAAAGACAAAGTTCGAGAGAACGGAAACTGAAAAAATGATTGAAACAGTCGTTGCATTATTAATGATGGTGAACAACGAAATTAAAGAGCATCGAATACAGCCTTCTATGTCAGTCTGTTTGAAGGGCAAAAGAATTGCTATGAGACAAATAAAATCAAGTAGTAATACACGGTTTGAATGTTTAAAATCTAAAGCAGAATTAGAATTGTATATGGGTAAAAAACATATTGTTAAACTTATCTTGAAATAAGTGTTAAAGGATATTTAGTATGGAATTAACAGCTTCACACGCCATACAAGGAGTTTTGTTGTTAGCAACTGTTGCAGGAGGTTATGCAGTAGTTAAATCTAATTTAAGCCGTGTAATGCAAGATCTTGAGTTGTTTCATAAAAATCACGATAAGTATAAGGCTGCTTTTGATGAAAGATTAGATGCGGCTGAATCCGACAGAAGTGTTTTGACAGCTCGTGTAAATACGCTAGCATCCATAAATTCTGTAGATAACCTTGCAGATCTTAATTCTCGTCTGGCTCGTTTAGAAATGGGACAAGAAATGTTATTTAAAGAAGCTGATATGATGAAAAAACTACATAATGGAAAGCATCCTAAACAAGATTAATTCTTGTTTTGTTTCCTTCCGTGTAATTTTCTCCATAAATAACTGTCTAAATTAGCTACATAGCGGTTAATTTTAAGTAATATCTGTCTTATCATAACGAGTTTCTTTTAAATTTTTGCACGGTGTTCCAATCTATTACAGTTTGTCTGTCACTTTTTAAAATTACATCCGTAAACTGCAACCCTTTCATTTTTTGTGCAACCCTTTCTTCTCTTTCTTTAGGATTTTTAATAGTTTTCGGCCAACCTAGAGCATCTTCTTTAGTTCGTTTAGGCATTTTTCTTTCCCTAACCATTTAATCAAGAATCTTTTGTAGGTATTTGTAGGTTAACACAAGAAAAGTCTTACAACAAAGGTATTTTTAGTTTGTCGGACACTAAAAACAGGGTATAGTTCTACTTTAGACAAGAGGTTTCTAAAAATGGCTCGTAAAAAAGAAAAGCCTATTCGACGCACTACGACCGGCAAAGGCGCGAACTATCGTAAGACTAAAGATGGCGCTGGAATGACAAAGGCAGGCGTGAAAAGGTATAGAGCAAAAAACCCTGGGTCTAAACTTAAAACAGCGGTAACCGGTAAAGTTAAAAAAGGAGGCGCGGCAGCAAACCGCCGAAAAAGTTATTGCGCTCGATCTTTAGGACAATTAAAAAAGAGTTCTGCAAAGACTAGAAACGATCCTAATTCTAGGATTAGGCAGGCTCGTAGACGTTGGAAATGTCGTAATAGTTAAAGGAGATGTGTTATGAAGAAACCTACAATGAAAAAGAAAGGTATGGCTCGCGGCGGTGTTGTTAAAAAAAGAGGCGGCGGCATGATGAAAAAGAAAGGTATGGCTCGCGGCGGTGTTGTTAAAAAAAGAGGCGGCGGCATGATGAAAAAGAAGGGTATGGCTCGCGGCGGCATGATGAAAAAGAAAGGTATGGCTCGCGGCGGTTCTGTTAGACGTTAAGGATGTCTTATTTACAAAGCAACATCCCGCATTTTCACTGCTGGGTGCGAAGAGAGTTTACACACAACCATAGTAAATACCATGGAGAATTTCTTCATGGTATGGCTATTGCAGTTACTACGATTCCAGATCGTTCTTTAAGTTTTCAGGTTATTTTTACAGGGTGTGAAAGTGACGATACAGATGATGAGAATATTCATGGAGGAGCTATGTGGGCGAGAATGCCTATCACAGCTCTTGTTGCGGATACACCTCTAGAAGAATGGCCCGACAGGATGATGACTCATCTTGCACAGCCTTGGGATTGTAGCTCTAGAAATCATTCTGTTATAGAGTATGACAGAACAAGCTCAAGCCCGTGGCTCTGTAAGATTGACGGAGAGTTTTATACAGGAAAGTATATGTTTACTGTTGATTATACAGATTCACGGATTGCAGACTGCCCTGCTCAACACAAACAAAGTCACGTTATCGAACTTACAGATGCTGGAGCATGGACAGGGAATATAGTAGCATTACCAAATAATCGTGTTAGAACAACAAGTCCTGCACTTTGGGAAACAGGAACCGGGGCACCTGATTTTAAGCCCAGCCAGTGGATGCACAACGCGGAATCAGACGAAAGTTACATGGACCCTTCCGTAACTTTTGATAATCTGTATAGTACAGGCAAGGAGAAAAAGAAAAATGCCAAAACTAGGTAAACTTTCTTATTATAGAAAAGGTGGAGAAGCTAGTTCCAAGAGTAAGGGCAGTAAAATTTGCCCTGAAGGTAAAGCTTGGGCAAAAAGAACTTTTGATACGTACCCTTCTGCGTACGCTAACTTAGCTGCTTCTAAATATTGCAAAGATCCAAATTATGCCAAGAAATCTAAAGGTGGGAAGCGTAAAGGTAGGTAATCATGGTTTCTAGACAAAACGGACGAAAAATTAAAAAAGTTATTAAAGGTCTTAAAAAAGCCTCTTCTTTACATTCTCAGCAAGCTAAAACCCTTAAATCTATTGTTAGAAAGAAAAAGAAAAAGAGTTAAGTAATGGGTGCTTTAAAAGATTGGGTAAAGCAAGATTGGGTGAGAATCGGGCCTGACGGCTCGATTAAGGGCAAATGCGGCACGTCTAAAGACAAGAAGAACCCTGACCGTTGTTTGCCTCGTGCAAAAGCCAATAGTTTATCTAAAGCAGAACGTGCAAAAACTGCTCAAAAAAAGAAAAGAGAAGGGCGAAAAGGAAAAACTGTTGTAAAAAATACGAAGGCTGCGGTAGTTCGCGCTTCTACAGGCGGTTTTGCTGTTCGAGGACGAGGTGCCATGATTCCTTCTAAAAAAACAAGGTGTGTGGTGAAATAATTATGGACAGCATACATTTAGCAGAGCACCTTTTAAAATCTATTGAAGAACGTCGTTCCAGAATAGCCGAATCTATTTGTGCAGGTTCAGCAAAAAACTTTGAAGAATACAAACAACTTGTTGGCAATATCGAATCTTTAGATTATATAGGACAAGAGTTGAGAGAAATCTTAGAAAAGGCGGATTAATGTCAGATAAATCTGAAGTTGCTAATGTTGTTTCTATCGAAGAAGCTTATGTCAAACCTGAAGAAAGAGTACTTGACCCTTCCAAAATTCCTCAAGAAACATTTGATCGTCTTCCAAACCCTACGGGATGGAGACTTTTGATTCTTCCCTACGCCGGAAAAGGTAAGACAGAAGGTGGCGTACTTTTGCCAGATTCTGTTGTAGAAAGAGAATCTGTAGGAACTGTTTGTGGTTATGTGTTGAAAACAGGTCCTTTAGCTTACGACGATAAAACGAAATTTCCTAGTGGCGCGTGGTGCCGCAAAGGAGATTGGATTATTTTTGGTCGATATGCGGGTGCTCGCTTTAAGATTGATGGTGGTGAGGTTCGCATTTTAAATGACGATGAGGTCATAGCCGTTATACAAGATCCGGATGATATCTTGCACTATTAACATGGAGATTAACCATGCCTGAAGCTAACGAAGAACTAGCCGTAGACCTTCCAACCTCCGGCGAGGACGTAGAAGTAGAAGTAACTGCTTCTTCTAAAGAAAACACTGAAGAAGAACAAAATGAAACAGAATCTTCTGAAGAACACGAAAATTACAGTAAGAATGTAAAAAAAAGAATTGACAAGCTTACAAAAAAAGCACGAGAGGCCGAAAGACAACAACAAGCGGCTATTCATTATGCTAAAAGTGTACAAGCTGAAAATGAATCTTTGAAAAGTCGTGTTCAAAGTTTGGATCAAGGCTACGTCGAAGAGTACGGAGACCGTGTAGCAAGTCAGACAGAGTCTCTAACTCGTGAGTTAGAAACAGCAATTGCTACTAATGACACGGCTGCCCAGGTAGAACTGAATAAAAAATTAGCTCAAATGGCTATTGAGGAGGAGCGGGTCAGAACGGCTAAACAGCAGCAGGCTCAAATGGCTCAACAGGCTCAACAGGCTCAACAGGCTCAACAGGCTTTGCCGCAAGCTCCTTCTGCGCCTACAAGAGCAGATCCAAAAGCGGAGGAATGGGCTAGTCGTAATGATTGGTTTGGGCAAGACGAAGCCATGACTTTTGCGGCTTTTGGAATACATAAAAAATTAGTTGAAGAAGAAGGCTTTGACACAGAGTCTCCTTCGTACTACGATGAAGTAGATGCAAGAATACGTGAGGCGTTTCCACACAAGTTTAATGGAAATGCTTCTTACTCAGAAAGCCGAAGACCACAACAGTCTGTAGCTTCTGCCACTCGTTCCGGTTCTTCCGGGCGCAAAACAGTACGGTTATCCCCAAGTGAGGTTGCAATAGCAAAGAAACTAGGGGTTCCTCTAGATCAGTACGCGAAACACAAACGCTAGGAGTAAAGCATGGTTGAAAATAAACAAACACTAGATAGATCTCCTCGCGCTTCCAAGACTCGAACTGCAAAACCGAGAAGGAAGTCTTGGGCTCCTCCATCCTTATTGGATGCACCCAACCCCCCAGAAGGCTATGTCCATAGGTGGATACGTTCTGAGGTCCGGGGTTTTGATGACCGAAAAAATATTTCTGCCCGTTTAAGAGAAGGGTGGGAGTTAGTTCGGAAAGAAGAATACCCTGATTTTGAAGCACCAACTATAGACGAAGGCAAATACGAAGGTGTTTTTGGTGTGGGCGGGCTACTTTTGGCGCGGATACCTGTAGAAATTGTTGAAGAACGTTCTGAATACTTCAAACGACAAAATGTTGATGCTATGCAGGCGGTTGATAACGATTTGTTTAAGGAAAATCAGCACCATTCGATGGCGATCCAAAATCCGGAGCGTCAATCGCGTGTAACATTTGGAGGTCCTAAATCTTCGACTTAGGACTTACTGTTTTAACTTTATTGCTTTAAGGAGCACTAGAAATGGCAAATACGAACGGAAGCTTTGGCCTCCGTCCGCTCAATAAATTGGGCGGTGGAGCCAATTCCACTGGTCTTACAGGCTATACTCCTTATGAAATCGCTAATGGTAACACAGACAAGATTTATCAGGGTCAAGTGGTTATTCCCCTTGCTTCTGGTTTTATCGACCACACAGCTAATGCTGCTGGTGGAACAGTTAGCCATCTAGGCGTTTTTCAAGGTTGTGAGTATGTCTCCAGCACCACTGGAAAACCAACTTTCAGTAACTTTTGGCCCGGATCGGGAGCGGATAGCAACCATCCGATTAAAGCCTTTGTTATTGATGACCCAATGCAGTTGTATGTGATTGCATCGGATGCGTCTTTGACTAGTAAAGCAAACGCACGAGCAAGTGTGTTTTTAAATGCTAGTCTATCTACCGGTATTACTGGTACTGATTCTACTGGCGTTTCTTTAGGTCGTCTCGCCGTCAGCACGTTAGCCACTACCAACAGCCTTACTCTACGGCTTATGGGTTGGCTAGAAGATCCTATGAATGAGGACTTTACCGCTGCTGGCATTCCTTTAATCGTTAGGTTGAACAACCCTTTCAATGCGCCCGTTGGGTCCATTGCTGCGGGCACTCCTTCAACCACTGGCGTATAGGAGGGTTTAAACAATGGCTATTAGTAGAGCACAACTCGTAAAAGAGTTGGAACCCGGCCTGAACGCATTGTTCGGAATGGAGTACGATCAATATGATCGTGAGCACGAGGAAATCTTTACAATGGAGACTTCAGATCGTGCTTTTGAAGAAGAAGTGATGCTCAGTGGTTTTGGAGCAGCACCGATTAAAGGTGAAGGCAGTGCCGTATCTTTTGATGACGCGCAGGAAGCTTATACTGCTCGTTATACAATGGAAACCATTGCATTGGCTTTCTCTATTACGGAAGAGGCTATTGAAGATAATCTTTATGATCGTCTTGCCAGCCGCTACACAAGAGCTCTTGCTCGAAGCATGAGCCAAACAAAGCAGGTTAAAGCCGCTGCGGTTCTTAACAATGCTTTTGACAGCACTGTTGCTGGAGGAGATGGGAAAGAGCTTTGTGCTACAGACCATCCTCTTGTTAATGGCAGCACTTTCCGTAATGAGCTTTCTACAGCCGCAGACCTTAATGAGACTAGCTTAGAGCAAAGTCTTATTGATATTGCTGGTTTTGTAGACGAGCGTGGTCTTAAAGTTGCTGTCCGCGGCACTAAATTGATAGTTCCAAAAGAACTTCAATTTACAGCGGACCGTCTTCTTGAGTCTACCTTGAGACCTGGAAGTGCAGACAACGACGTAAACGCTATTAGGAACATGGGAATGCTTCCTGAAGGCTACGCCGTTAATCATTTCCTTACAGATACGGATGCTTTCTTTATTCTTACGGACGCTCCAAACGGCTTGAAAGGTTTCAACCGAACCGCTGTTCGTACTTCTATGGAAGGTGACTTTGACACAGGTAACGTGCGGTACAAAGCTCGTGAGCGCTATGCGTTCGGGTTCTCTGACCCACGCGGTATCTTTGGTTCTCCCGGAGCGTAAGCTTGGGGTTCTGGGAGGAGGGTAACCTCCTCCCAAATTTCTGGGAAACATAGCCCTAGCGACTGTCCCAGCAGACGCTTACGAAGACTCTAGGGTAAATCTCTCGTAAGGAGGATGCCATAATGGCTAACACAACTTTTAACGGTCCCGTCCGTTCTGAAAACGGTTTTGAAGTAATTAACGTTGCATCTGGCACAGGTGCCGTGACTACAACCTGTGACATAGCTTCTACAGGAATTGTAACAAACAAATTTATTAAGCATGTAGGTTTTGCTACTGGTGTTACTGTTAACACCACGGCTGGTGACAGTGATAACATTGGTGAGTTTACACAACCTGCAAATACAATTATTACTGACATTAAAATATTCTGTGTCACAGCTCCTGTTATTGGAACTGGTGATATTGGCTACGAAGTTGGAACTTCTAGTTCTGGTGCTCAAATTGTTGCGGCACAGACAGATGAGATATTAGATGGCGGAACCACAGTTGTAGTAGGTAACGTGACAACTACGGATCTTGTTTTACAAACACAAGATGCAACTACGGCACCCGCTTCTGTTCAGTACACATCAGCGGAAAGAACTATCTTTTGTAATATTACAAACACGGTAGACGCTACAACTGCTGGCTCCTTTACGTTTATTATTGAATACGTTCAGGTTGCATAGGTTAGATCGGGGAGGAGAAGCTCCTCCCCTTTTATGGAGATGTTTATATGGCTGATGCTGTAACCGCTACCACAATTGAAGACGGGCCTAAAAAGGCTACCTTTTATCTTACAAATACTAGTGATGGCACTGGAGAGGCTGCTGTAACTAAAATAGATATTTCTGAGCTTGCTTCTTTGCAAGATGGAACTGCTTGTACTGGTGTTCGTATTAAAAAGATAATTTTTACTAACGTTGGCATGGGCGTTAAACTTCTTTGGGATGCTTCTACCGATGTTATTGCGGCAGAACTTCCAGCAGATTATTCTGATACATTAGACTACTCTGATATTAGTGGACTTCCAAACGTTGCAGCATCCGGTGGTAATACCGGAGACATTCAACTGACTACTGTAGGACATAGTAGTGGAGACACTTATTCAATTGTTATTTATTGCTTAAAACAATATTGATGTTTGGAGTTGGTGTGAAAGGTTTATTGTATAATGGCTGTTTCTGGATCTAAGGACTTTGAGCCTAATGTAGCAGACTATGTTGAGGAAGCGTTTGAGAGGTGTGGACTAGAGTTTCGCACCGGTTACGACGCTGTAACGGCTCGTAGATCTTTAAATTTTCTTTTCGCCGATTGGGCGAATAGAGGATTAAATCGTTGGACTATAAACCAAGTAAGTCAGACGGTGGTTTCTGGTCTTGCAGAGTACCCGGTAGGCACAATCACGGCTACTGTAGGGTCTTCTGCTAATCTAGTTATTGGAAATACCATTACAGGTCAAACCAGCAGTTCTACTGCTATAGTTTTAACCAAACCTAGTTCTACCACTATTACTGTTAGTGTTCCTAGTGGAGCATTTACTGCTGGAGAAACTATTTCTAGTACAGATAGTGGAGGCTCTGCTACTACCACTACAATATCTGCTGACCCCAGCGTAGAAGATGTACGTTCCACAATAGATATTTTGTCTGGTGTAATACGTCGAGATGGAACAGATGTTTCCATAAGCCGAATTAGTAGAAGCACTTTTTTGAATATTCCTAATAAAACAACAACAGCAAGACCTACTCAGTATTATGTGGACAGGCAGATCACTCCACTAATTAAAATTTGGCCTACTCCAGAAAACAGCACGGACGTTTTTGTATATGACCGGTTGGTAAGAATAGATGATGCAGATTCTTCAGTAAACACAGTAGAAGTTCCTTTTCGATTTTATCCTTGTTTAGCTGCTGGATTAGCTTACTACATATCTTTAAAAAGGGCTCCTGATAGGATTCAAATTTTAAAAGGGCTTTATGAAGAAGAGTTTATAAGGGCTGCGGACGAAGATAGGGACAAAGTAAGTATTAACCTAGTTCCTTCTTATACGTTTGTTAGTGCGGTATCTTAATGCCTAGATATGCCTCTAATAAATACGCTCTAGGAATTTCAGATCGTTCTGGTGTAGCGTATCGCTTACAGGATATGCGAAAAGAATGGACTGGTATGCTTGTCGGAAAAGACGAGTGGGAGGCTAAACAGCCTCAACTAATGCCTGTAAACGCTCCTGCTGATCCGCAAGCTCTTCGAGATCCTAGACCAGATAGAACAGAACCTGCTGTAGAGGTTCTTCTTTCTTTGAATTCTTTTCGTTCTGGAGATAGTGGATCTGCTGTCATAACGGTATCTGAACCAGGTCATAATAGAAGCACAGGAGATATTGTTCGGTTTCGTTCTGTCGCTCCGTTTGACGGGTTTTCTTCTTCTACAATAGAAAGATCTAGCGGCTACACAATTACTAAAATTACTTCTGATAAGTATACATTTAGCGCAGATAGCGAAACCGCTTCTTCTGGAAGCATAAATGGTGGTGGAGGTTTTGCCTCTGCTGGACCTGTAACAGTGAGTGCATAACATGGCGTATACTTTTACAACTCTAAAAACAGCTATTCAAGATTACACACAAAACGCGGAAACAACCTTTGTAAGTCAGTTGCCTAGATTTATATTGAACGCAGAAGAGCGTATATTTAAAGAGTGTCAATTAGATGTGTTTAGAAAAAATGTTCAAGGTTCCGCTACGTCTGGAAATCAATATTTATCTAAACCAACTGATTTTCTATCTCAAAATTCTTTAAGTGTGATTAATTCATCTAATAAAGAGTTTCTTTTGTATAAAAATGTTACAGCTTTACAAGACTACACTCCAAATCCCGCAACAACAGGGACACCTAAGTACTATGCTGATTGGGATAACGACACTTTTTTATTAGCACCAACTCCTGACTCAAATTACACAATGGAGCTTCATTACTTTTACAGACCAACCTCTATTACCGCTAGTGGAGATGGAACAAGTTATTTAGGAGATAATGCAGAGTTAGCTCTTTTATATGGTAGTTTAGTAGAGGCATACACTTTTATGAAGGGAGAACCCGACATTTTAAAACAATACACAGATCGTTTTTTAGAATCTATTCAATGGTTGAAAAATCTAGGGGAAGGAAAACAAACAAGAGATCAGTATAGGTATGATAGAGTTAGAAGAGATGTTGCGTAATGTTTGATAGCGAGGGTCACACAAAGATATTAGATCCTTTTGTATTTACAAGTAATAACAGAGGGCATTCGCCAGAAGAAATGGCAGAAATGGCTATGAATAAGATTATGGTAGTATCGAAAGATGCTCCTCCTGTCATACGAGACCAAGCAATAGATCATAGAGATAAGTTGAAAGAAATATTAATTTTCTATATGAATAGAATGGCCCAAAGTGAAAGAACTACTATATGGGCTCTTATGAAACAACAAGGCCATGAAGACATGGCTGAGATTATAAGGAGGTTGTGATGGCTGTTGGTTCTTCTGCTATGTGTGGTACTTTCAAAAGGGAAATACTTGCTGGAATACATTTTTTAACCGCTCACACAAGAACAGGATCTAGTGCTATTTCAGCAGATACTTTTAAAGTTGCTATGTTTACAAACAGCTCTTCTATTGATGCTGATACTACTGGGTACACAACTAGTAACGAAGTTTCCGGTACAGGATATTCTGCTGGAGGAGCTGCTCTTAGTAGTGTCACTATTGGACTTGCGGATAATAGTAGTGCTGTACCTACCGCTTTTGTAGATTTTGCTGATACTACTTTTTCATCTTCCACCATATCTAGTGCAAGAGGTGCTTTAATTTACAATAGCACATTAAGCACTGCTGGCACAGGGTCTACAACAAATCATGCCGCAGATCCTGCCGTAGCAGTAATTAATTTTGGAGGAGATAAGTCCTCAAGTTCAGGAGATTTTACTATTCAATATCCTGCTAACGATGCAAACAATGCGGTGATTAGGATTTCATAATGTCGTCTCTTACTGGTTGGAATAGAGGATCTTGGAACGAAGGGGCTTGGAACAGCCCTATCCCTCTTGCTGTCACAGGTGTTTCAGCCTCCAGTGCTATAGGATCTGCTGCTGTAAGTCTTCCTGTTACTGTAAGTGTCACAGGTGTTTCAGCAACAAGTGCAATTGGATCTTCTACTGTTATTGTTCCTGTTACCGTCACACCGAGTGGAGTTTCAGCAACAAGTGCAATTGGATCTTCTACTATTGTTACTAATTCTATTCTTTCACCGAGTGGAGTTTCAGCAACAAGTGCGATTGGAAGCACACAAATAAATTTCTCTTTTACTGTCACAGGTGTTTCAGCAGAAGGAAAAGTTAATAATGCTCTAGTTTGGAGTTCTATTGATGAGTCACAAACACCGAATTTTATTTCTATTGATGATTCACAAACACCAGATTGGGTTAAAATAGCGGCATAGGAAGAAAATTATGGCATCATCATATACAACGAGTTTTGGTATTGAAAAGATAGGGTCTGGAGAACAATCTGGAGCTTGGGGAGATACCACTAATCACAACCTAGATATCCTAGACCGGATAGCTTCATACAAATCTGTTGCGATAACAACGAATGCAGACACGCACACTTTAACTGTGCGAGAGGCATCTCCTGGATCAGGTACAGAAAACCTTCAGGATGGTATGTATCGTGTAATTAAATTTACAGGAGCATTGGATTCAAACTGCACAGTTACAGTAGCCCCTAACACGACTTCTGCTTTCTTTATTATTATCAATGCAACTACTGATTCTGGATCTAGTGGACCATACTCCGTAATTCTTACTCAAGGTTCAGGTGCTAACATAACAGTTGCGAATGGTAAGTCTGCAATTGTTTACATGGACGGGGCAGGTTCTGGAGCAGCGGTCGTAGATGCTATTTCTGATTTGCAGTTAGCTACAATAACAGCTTCTGGAGATATTACATCTGCTGGAACAGTTAATGTAACTGGAGACACGGCTGCGGGAGATGATGCATCTATAGGTCATACTTCTGCTGAAGGTCTTATTCTTACAGGTCAAGGATCTACCAATGATGTAACTATTAAAAACGATGCGGATGCAGATGTAATTACAATTGCAACAGGTGGCACTAGCGTTGATATAGTTGGAGACGTTACAGCCGCCACGGTAAATGCTGATGGTGACACATCTGCTGGTGACAATGCTGCGATGGGATATACTGCGGCAGAAGGCCTTATTCTTACAGGTCAGGGCTCTACGAATGATGTGACAATCAAGAATGACGCTGACCAAGATGTTTTAGAAATCCCAACAGGAACCACTAATGTTACAGTTGTTGGCAGTTGTTCTGCGGGGACCCTAACTGTTGGCTCTGGATCTATTACAGATAGTTCTGGTGCAATTGATTTTGGTAATGAAAACTTGGCAACAACAGGTACTCTTAGTGCAGGTGCAGGAACAGTAACCAGTTTAGACGCTGGTTCTGGTACTATCAAAACTACCGGAACTATTGAGTTAGGTCATGCTACGGATACCACATTAAGTAGATCAGCGGCTGGTTTCCTAGCTGTTGAAGGAAACGATGTGCTAATGGCATCTGTGGATGATGTCTTGAGTGCAGGGTTCTCAGCTACTGCTGATGATGACGGCACAAAGTCAAGTGGCACATACACCCCTGCAACTACTGGAGGTAATTATAAGACCATTGTTAATGGAGGTGCTTTTACTTTGGCCCCCCAGACAACGGTATCAAGCATTATTATTCAGGTTACAAATAATGCAAGTGCTGGGACCGTCACGACCAGTGGGTTCACAGTTGTGACGGGCGATTCCCTGACGACAACAAATGGAGACGACTTCATGCTGTACTCGACTGTAATTGGTTCGTTTAAACACCTTAACGTAGTGGCTCTACAGTAATGTAATGTTGATACCAAGTTATACACCATATAATAAAACAAGTGCCTCAACCCTTAATTTTGTAGGGTTTACGGCTAGTGGTGATGCTGGAAGCACACTTCAAAATTTCACCGCAAACACCTATAGCTCCATTAGTATAGGAAGTAACGCTGGTGCAAGTCGAGTTGTTCTTGTTACTGCGGTAACGATCGGAGGTGGGGGTGGTACTGACGGGATGTCTGGTATGACTTGTGGGGGTGATGCTGGCACTCAAGTTTTTGAATTTATTGGGAATAATCATGCAACAATCTCCATTTATAGATTTACGGGCGGTGCAATTACATCAGGAACAACGAAAGACATTGTAACCACATACCAAAGAAATTCGAGTAGAGGTGGAATATTTGTTTATGAGGGAACAGATTTAGTTTTCAAGAGTGGTTCATCGTCAACAGGGTCATCGTCAGGTGCTACCATTACGAAAACTTTTGATATTGAAGCAGGGCAGGTTGTCATGGGTTTTGAAATCCATGCTAACGGTGAGAATCGTGATACTTTAACTTTTTCTAGTAATCTTACTGAGAGAGTCGATGTAGGTCTTGGTCCAGATGCTGGTAGCCCTGCTGGCTCAGGCACACAGGTTGGTTGTGCGGATGGAAGTTTTGCATCGGCAGCTTCATCTGAAGATTTTACTGTGGCTTATTCAGGAACAACTCAACATAATGCGGCTTCGTTTGTCGTTTTTGGGCCTTCATAATAAGGAAAAGAGATATGGACTACTTACTTAAAAAATCAGATGGAACAGCTACTAGATTAGGCGACACAGTTAGTAGACTACAACTGCCAGAGCAGACAGGTGGAGATATAGTTTTTACTGGAGATAAACGGCCTTTAGATTTAGGAGACTATGTTCTTGTCAAAGCTACTGAGGTTACAGAAGAAGTTACTTCTGGTAAAAAACGTGGTGACACAACTGTTGTTGGTGATAAAGACAAAGAAACAGTCACACACACGGCAGTTGATCAGACTGATTCTGAACAATGGGCAGAAATCCGTGCATCGAGAGACATTAGATTAGCTGAAACAGATTACTATGCGTTGAGTGATGTTACGATGTCTGATGAAATGAAAACGTATCGTCAGGCACTAAGGGATCTACCAGCATCAAAATCTAACCCAGATGACATTGTTTGGCCTACTAAACCTAGCTAGGTGATTAATGACTAAAGTTAAAGATGTGGAAGCTAAATTGAACACACACGAAGCTGTTTGTGCAGAAAGATGGAAAGAAACCATTGTACGCATTAAACGCCTTGAGTTAGTTATGATTACCGCTGCTGGTTCTCTTATTCTAATGATGGCAGGTATGATCTGGAAGATATAATAAAAGGAAGCTAAATGCCGTTAGCTAAAATAAATTTTAAACCTGGAGTTAATCGTGAGACTACGTCTTACGGAAACGAGAACGGCTGGTTTAATTCAGATTTAATTCGTTTTCGCAAAGGCAGACCTGAAAAGATGGGTGGGTGGTCTCGTCTAAGCAGCAATACTATAGAGGGAATAGGAAGATCTTTACATGTCTGGGCTGCTCTGGACGGCTCTAAGTTTATGGGTCTTGGCACAGAATCTAAGTTTTACATAGAAGAAGGTGGTGGATATAACGACATTACACCTATTAGATCTACCGTTACTCTTGGATCTAACCCATTAAAGACAGGTTCTGTTGTTTCTGGTGCTACAGTTATTACTGTGACTGCACCCGCACATGGTGCGGTAACAGGCGATTACGTTACGTTTAGTGGTGCAACTGCAACGGATGGTATAACCACAGCTCAGTTAAATATTGAACATGAAATAACCGTTGTTGATTCTAACAGCTATCAGATAACAACTACTGGCACAGCCTCCTCTGGAGATACTGCCGGAGGTGGTTCTGCTGTTATTGCTAACTATCAAATCAACACAGGTCTTAACACAGTTGTGAGCGGAACAGGGTGGGGTGCTGGTCTTTGGAGTGGTTTAACAACTGGTTACTCTCAGACTACTCTTAACGATAGCGGTGGAATAAACGACAGCGTAACCTCGTTTACCTTAACAAGTGCGACTAATTTTGAAACAGCCGCTACGACAACAGCAGAAAATTTAAGCGTTCTAAGTTCTTCTATTACCGTTGCTGATTCTAGCGGATTTCCAGCTAAAGGAACGATCCTAATAGGCAGTGAAAAAATACGTTACGGAACGAATGTAAGTAACGTATTTGGTGACCTGACAAGAGGCACTGATGGAACAACAGTGGCGACTTCCTCAAGTGGTGATTCGGTTACGTTTGTTGGATTAATACTGATAGGTAGTGAACTAATTCAGTACACAGGAAAATCTTCTAATACAATAGATGCTGGTGTTGTTCGAGGGGTTCGTGGGACAACTGCCGCATCTCATAGTGACGGAGCAGTGGTTAAGGAAGCAAATGATTTTGTCGGATGGGGAGAATCGTCTAGCACCGCAGCAAACATAGGATCAGACATCCGTTTGTTTAGTCAGGACAACTGGGGTGAAGACTTACTTTTTAATGTTTTTGATGGAACTCCGTACTACTGGGATAAGACACTGGGCCTTGGTTCACGGGCCACGGACCTTGCTTCTCAAACAGGATCTTCCGATGCTCCTACAATAACCCGTAGGATAATGGTGTCAGGTTCAGATCGGCATGTTGTCTGTTTTGGCTGTAATCCATTAGGTGAGACTGCTCAAGATTTGTTAATGGTTCGTTGGTCTGATCAAGAAAACCATGTGGATTGGACTCCTACTGCTACAAACACGGCTGGTTCTCAACGTATATCTTCTGGATCAGAAATCATATCAGCACAGAAAACCCGTCAGGAAATGCTTATTTTTACGGATACGGCTCTCCACGCCATGCGATTTACAGGTCCTCCCTTTACGTTTGGATTTAGTATGTTGGCAAACAATGTATCAATTATCGGTCCGAATGCAGTAACAACTGTTGGAGACAAGGTTTTCTGGATGGATCGTGAAAACTTTTATGTCTACACAGGGCGTGTTCAGGTTATACCCTGCACTCTTCTTAGGTATGTGTTTGACGACATTAATTTAGAACAAAGTTTTAAATGCTTTGCAGCTTCTAATAAAATGTTTGATGAAGTGTTCTGGTTCTATCCTACAGCAGATTCCACAGAGATAGATCGTTATGTTAAGTTTAACTTTACGGAAAACACTTGGGATCTAGGAACTTTGTCAAGAACGGCTTGGGTAGATTACGGTATACACGATAATCCAAGAGCCTGCGGGATTGCTAACTCTACAAATTTTGTTTACATCCATGAAACAGGAAATAATGACGATGGCTCTGCTATGACTTCGTTTATTGAGTCTGCTGACTTTGATCTTGGGGATGGACAGCAGTTTATGTTTGTAAGTCGTTTAATACCAGACATTGACATTACCAGCGGCAGTTCTGATGCTTCTGTAAATTACATATTGAAGACCCGCAACTTTCCAGGAGATAGCTTGTCTACTAATTCTACAAACGCAATTACTTCAAGCACCCAACAGGCTTTTCTTAGAAGCCGGTCAAGACAAGCTGCTTTGAGGATTGAAAGCTCTACAACAGATATAACGTGGACATTAGGTGATCTTCGTCTTGATGTACGTCCCGATGGAAGGCAATAATGGTTAGATTACTCGATCATAGTATGCCGATAGCTCCAGACGAGTACGATGCAGATACTTTTGTAAGAATATTGCGTGATCTTGAAATGGCTTTAACAAAAATAGACTTTCCTGCTGTGGTTAGCGGTGAAGATGATGATAACGGAAAAAACTGGTTTTTAAGCTAATGGCCTCTGCGTATAAAAACATAGTAACAACAATAGGGTCTACAGGTGATGTAGTTGTGTACACATGCCCCGCAGCAACGGAGGCCCTTGTAAAAAATATAAATTTATATAATAGCCATACCGGCGCTATCGTGGTATTATTCAAGATAACCGACAGCTCCGCTTCGGCAACGGTAATTTTGCAGAAGATTACTTTAGCTACGTTAGCTTCTACTTCTGCTACCGCAGACGTGTCATTTACAGGACCTTTTGTTTTAGAGGCAGGAGACACGCTAAAATTTAACTGCGACACCGCAGCAAAGATTCAAGTCTTCGCTAATGTTTTGGAGCTTTCTTAATGTTACAGCAAACACACACAGTATCAAATAACGGCCTACAGTCTTTCGCAGAGGCGTCTCCTGATTACGAAATGGCTCCTATAGGCATTGGTTCTATGCGGGAACAAGCTAAAAAGCTGGCAGAATACGGTCGAAATGGTGACATATATGTGGTTCACGCGGCAGAAGGTGAGACAGTTATACCTTTAGAGGTTTTAGAATCAAACCCAAAGATTAAAGAACTTCTTTTTGGTCAGATGCGCGACATGGGCCTAGACCCACAAGAATTTGTTGTTGGCAGCGAGCTTAATAGCATTAACCCAGACACAGG
>Ga0098036_1000216_pt1 | contig 27371 bp, 38 predicted proteins | sample 4_EtaG_FD_77064 | JGI IMG/M metagenome (GOLD analysis project Ga0098036, IMG submission 77064) | Marine viral communities from the Subarctic Pacific Ocean - 4_ETSP_OMZ_AT15127 metaG | ecosystem: Environmental > Aquatic > Marine > Oceanic | place: Pacific Ocean | collected 2015-01-07 | reverse complement strand
TTTTATTAAAATCTGTTATAATAAAAGGCATAGCATCTAGAGGATCAAGTTCTATTGCTCTGAATCCAAAGATACCTCCTGCTTCATCGAGCAAGTTATAAGTTTGTCCATATTTATCTGGAATTTTTTCATTGCCCAAGGCTCCTGCCTGAAACAATCTTTTTATTTGATTAACAGAACCCGGCATAAATGTTTCTACAACATGCATACCTCCTTTATAAATTTTTTCTCCCGTAGAATCTCCTGCTCTAAATACTTGACGACCATCTCTTGATCTACCATTTCTTGCTACGATATCTGCAAAAGCCTCAAAGAAGATAGACTCAGATATAAATGGTTTAGCTAATTCATAAAAACTTGTAGCACCTGCATCTAATAAATATTTGTTTAAACTTTCTCCTGTTTGTTGTCCTTTAGATGCTTCGTTTAAAATTGTATTAACGGGACGAACTAAGGTGTCATAAGGAAATATGTAACTTAAATCTACGTATTTTATTTTGCCTGTTTCTTCATCTCTATCAAGAGGCATTAACAAACCATTCATTGACCATGAAGGCACGAAAGTTCTAAGTGCTCTCATATCATCATTTGTCATCCCTGCTAAGGCTTTACCAAATTCTACTAATCCTGCAGGAACAACTGCAGCTGTGGTAGCAACACCTGTTAATCTTCTAAGACCTGTTTGTTTAAACCCCTCTACCTGTAATTCTCTGAGTCCTCTTTGTATTGTGTTGTATCCTGTCCTAATAATCTCAGCAGGGAAAGCTACAAATGTACCAAGGGGAAGTCTTCTTAATCCTTTTATAAATTCTCCTACGTATTCATAATTTGGAATATTATGTTTCGTTACTTGTGCAGCCATATTTTCGTAGAAAGTTTCTAATAGTTTATCTCCTTCTAATCTAACACCTTGATTACCTAAAGTTAAAAATCTACCATCAGTGCTTATGTCCACCACTCTGTCGAAGATAGGATCATTTCTAGTTACTTTTCTACCAAGTAATTTACCGTAGGCTATCATATTTTTAGGATCAAAAATATTTTCTGCAGTAATACCAAGTGTTTTAAAATTGTTTTTTAGAGAATCTAATTCAACTTCAAAGTTGAAGTTCTTCCATAAATTATCTTCTGCAAGATAAGCTCTTCTTGCCTTCTCTGCTAACTTTCCTGTTCTACCCAACAAAGTATTCATAAAGCCATTAAAGTTTCCTGTGTAAATATCAGTGCCTACTTCTTTTGCTAATGCATCAATATCTCCTGCAATAGGGTTAGTGCCATTGATACCCAATCTTTGATTTCTTAATCTTCTAGTTTGAGATTCTACATCATTACCTGTTATATCTTTTAATGCTCTTTTAAAATATCTAGCAGTTGATGCAGGGTTTTGAAGAAGAATGTTACCATTCATGGTTGTAAATAAAGCTGCAGATATTACGTTTCTAACGTGAGTAAAAGGAGAATAAATAGTTTTAGCTTGTTGAGATAAACTTTTAGGAACTAAGACCATCCACTTATACAAATTATTTAAAGTATTATCGGCTATCATTTTGTCAGTGTTGGTAATAGCCTCTGCTACACCTTTAAAAGTATATTTTCCCTCTAAAACACTAGGCACAAGAGTGCCATTGGTAGTTTCAATTTTAACAATATCCTCAGCTAAATCTAAGTTTACATCTTTATATTCTGGTAAATTTTTTATAGCTGCTTCTGCGTCGGCAGTAGAGTCAAAAAACAAAGTGCTTTTTACTCCTCTACCTGCCCCTGGTATAGGGCTAGGTCTTAAAGTATCTTGAAATAATTTATTATGTGTTGCTAGCTGAGCCATTATCTCAGATTGTTTTGCGTTGGTATTAGCAATATTAAAGAAAGGATCTTCAACTTCTCCCAATAATTCTCTAACAGCTTTTGATTTTACAGTTCTCTTTTTAAATATGTCTTCATCAACCTCTAATTTATTATCTACACTTTTTAAAAATTTTCTAAAGTTTCCTATTGGTCCTGCGGCTGACTCTTCAAATAAAGTTTTACCTTTAGTTTTAACAATTAATCTAACTGCATCTACCGCTGCCTGTGGTGCTTTATTTAGTTCAAAGTCGTCGCTCATTCTTTTAATTTGTTCTTCAATAGCTTTTTGTTTTCCTATTTTTCTTTCTCTTTCAATTAAAGGATTTCTCTCTGCCATTGGATTTTTTTGACGTTGCGCTGCTCTAGCCTCTACAATCTCAGTTGCTTTTGCTCTTGTTCTATTACTGCTTCTAAAAGACATGGCGATTGATTTAGCAAAAACTCTCTCAGCTCTTCTCATTATTTCTTGAGTGGGTTTGAATTGAGTATCAGTGAATAAACTTTTAATTATACCCTTATCTTTTTTAAATAACTTGTACTCTCTATTAACGTACTTACCTAATTGACTTGTAAAAGTATCACTTAATTTCTCTGCATTTTCTAAAACATCTCTAGCTATTTTTTCTTCAGCTGCATCAAGTCCTGTAATTTTTAAAGTTGCCCTAGCTTCTTTAATTAAAGGTTGTAATAATTGTTTGTCTAAGGTTAAAGAATTTAAATCTATTTGATACCTTGCGTTTAGTAATGAGTCTTCAAATTGTTTTATGTCGTCATCGGATGCTTTTAAAGTATTCTTCATAAAATCATGTAAACGTTCTCTTTTTTGATAAGCAGGGTTGTTTACTTCAAATTCTTTTCCTTTTGCGTTTAATTTTGTTTTTACTCTAGGTGTGGAGTAAGCGGCTTCAGGAAGAGCGTCTTTTAAAACATTTCCTTTACCATCAAAAACAAAATCTGGTTTTTTAAAATCACCAAAGTCAGTTAGTCGATCGTTTAAAAGTTTTTGAAATTTATTAAATACTTGTTCTTTCTGTGATCCTGCATTTTTTAAAGCTTGTTTAGAAATATTTTCTGCACTCTTTGCTAAGTTATCTACAAAAAATTGTGACTTCAAAGCATAAGTTGTAGCTATTTGATCTCCATCTTTTAAAATATTAAAAGCTCTTTTACCTAGAACACTGTTGGGAGTTAATTTATTTAATGCTTTTCCTACTACACTTTGCAAAGGACTCTTATCAAACTGTCTCGCTAAAGGAGAAGCTTTCGCTGCTTTGGATACTCCTGTTATTATTGTGCCCAAACCTGCACCCAAGGCACCACTTTCTACTGCAAATTTAAAACGATTAGTAAATCTTCTAAACGCTTCTTCTCTACCCTCAGCACCTTCTCTTTGATCTGTGGCTGTAGGACCACCAAGAACATCTCCAATAGTTCCAAAGTCATCTGTGTAAGCTATACCTTCACCAATAGTAGAACCTAATAATCCTGCTCCACCTATTTTAAATTTTCTACCAAGGTCTGCTTTACCAGTAACTTGATCTATATCTGCCCTCGTCCTGCTTGTTCTAACTTTATTTGCGACATCTTTCCCTGCATACTTATTAGCTTTTTTCGCTGCTATAGCTTTCCTAGCAAGACCTGTTCCTATTTTATAACCTGCAACACCCGGTATACCTAACTGAATAAGTCCCTCAGTAATTTTACCTGCAACAGTTTTTTCTGCCACTTCTTCAAAAGGATTTATCTTATCGAAAAATTCTTCAACACCAGTAGCTGTATCAGTATCTAATCCTAGATCAACTAGCTCTGCACCGATAGAAACGAAACCTTCTGGTATTTTAATAGCACCAGAAACTATACCTGAAAAAAATCCTTTTAAGAATCCAGGGGACCTGTCCTCTTTATTTTGCTCTTCTTCTTCAAGGAGAAATTTTTTAATTTTAGTCTCTGCCTCATCTTGTGAGAGACCTTCTTTTAACCTAAATTCTTCGCCTTTATATTCATAGATGGCCATAGCCTAGCCTCCTATGCCCTTGACACTTCAGGTTCTTCTTGTGGTGTTTCTGGAGTTAGGAACATACCTGTTCCAAATTCTTTTTTAATCTGAGCGTCAGCTGCTTGAATAGCTTCATCAACCACGCCAAGTTCTTTTTCATAAAGAACTAACAATTCTGAATATCTTTCGTCTTTCATCTCAGCAATAGTTTTGCCTGTTTTTTGTTGATATATTTCAGTTGCTTTTGCATTAGCTTGGTCTCTATTTAAACCTTGATTCATTAAGTCTTGAACCAACTGACCAAAATTTCCAACCTTTTGAGTTCTAGCCATTTCATCTTCTGCACCTTTAATTGCTAGCATATCAATTGCTCTTTCATCTTTTAATGATTCTCTACCTAAAGCTGCAAAAGCCGTTAAAGGATCTTTAGCAGAATTTGCAATTTTCTCTGCAAAATTACCTCCTCTAGCAGATGCTAAGTTCAAACCAAATTGTGCTAATTGAAGTAGCCCTTGTTGTTTTAATCCCTCTTTAGGGTCGCCTAAAATCTTTTTATATAGTTCTGACCTTTCTTTAACCATAGCTTCTAAAGCCGTTAGTTTCTCTCTTTCAGGATCTGTATTGTTTAAACCAGAATTATCTAATTCTTCTTCTTTTTTCTTCTTCTTCTCTACGTCTGCTACAATTTCTTCAGATGTTCTAGCAGAGTCTGCTAAATTTTTTGCACCTGTTTCCATCTCTGCAGCTATTCTTAAATCTGATTTTGAATCAATAGTCTTTTCTGTTATACCTTTATTGGGGTCTCTAGGATTTTTTGATTTTTGTGTTTGTGTTGCAGGTTCAATAACTTCTTCAATTGTTCTTTCTATAGGTAATCCTCTTGGACCAATCTGTCTAATTCTTTTAACTCTAACAATATCTCCATTTTCTTTAGTAACTATTTCTGAACTAATAACTTCTATTTCACCAGACTTTAGTTTACTAACTTCGCCTGCTTCAGCAAATCTTTGAACTACACCACCATTAGCAAAAGCCGGGATACCATACTGACGTAATTGGTCCATGGTTGGTCGTCGTTGAAACAAGGGTCTGTCTAAGATAGCCATTATCCTAGTAACGAGCTGATACCGCCCGTTCCTCCTAAGGCTCCCAAGGTGCTAAGACCTGCGATACCTAAACCTGCAACTTGTTGAAATAAAGATGGAGCAGGTTGTTGTGTAAACTGAACTTGTGAAGAAGGCACACCTCGTAAAACGTCAGATGCAAATCCTACTCTTCTAAATGGTTCTTGTTGTCTAGCTAGTTCTGTTCTTCTAGCTGCTTCTATTTCGTTTTGTGCTTGTTGTTGTTGAACTCCACCAACACTTAATAATCTATTAATATCAACTCCACCTAATCTTTGCCCAGCTTCACCTAATCCAACTTGTGCTTGCCCTGCTTGTAGTGTTTGCACTCCAAGTTGTCCTAACTGTTGTGCAGTTCTTTGTTGTGCTTGTTGTGCTTGTAAAAAGTTTCGTGATAGATCTTCAAAAATTCTTTGCGATTTTACCTGTGCTAAGTTTCTAGACTCCTCTGCTTCACGGACACCGAATCTCGAACCACCAAAGGCTCCTGCAGCCACGGCTTGTGCAGCAGTTCTTTGTGATTGAATGTTGGCCTGTCTATCTAACTCTGCTAATGCCTGTTGTGTAACTTGTTGAGAGAAAGGATTCATAAATGTAGAAACCTGAGACGGGTCTAGTGTTTGAACTCCTGCACCAATAGCTCCTAATCCTGCACCGACAGATGTTGATGCCGCGTCTAAAAATGGTTGATAGACACCTAAACCCTCTTGAGCTTTAGTGACTGCAGTTTCTTGTGCTTGAGTTAAGGGGGCAACTTGTTGTGCAGGAACTGTCTGAGGTATACCTGCTAACCCTTTAATTCTTAATAAATATTCTTCATCAGTTTCTCCCGGTAGTTTAGGAGGTGGAGTTTCCCCTGGTGCTAAAGGCACACCAAAAGTGGTAGCCAATAGTTGTTCTGCCCTATCTTCAATAAAAGGGGCTTGCCTTGACATTACGACTTGATCTACCATTATGCTACCTTCTTTTCTAGTTTACCCATCATGTCGTACATTTGCTTTGCGCCTCTACGACGTTGTTCAATCTTATCAGTTTTTTTAGCACCCTTCAATGCACCTAAACCTCTCACTGCTTTTGCAGTCATAACAAACTCTCCATCACTTAACATGGCAGGGATGTCGTCAGATTTTTCTGTGCCGGGGCCAGAGATTTGTCCTGTCTTTCTAGGAAACCCTCCGTCTTTTAAACTTCTATATGTTGGTGCTGAAGCACCGTAAGATCCTGTTGCAGGATCAAAAAAACTTACATCTGGTTTACTTGCATCTAAAGGAGCGATACTACCTGGTTCTACTGCATCAGGTATAGCTACTCCTTCTTCTTCATCTTCCATTGTGCTTAGCGCTCCAACTGCTCCTAATCCTAGAGCACCTTTTGCTAATCCACTCATGCCTTTAAGATTTTCCAGTCCTGATTGAAAAACACTAGGTGTTCCTAATGCTTGCCGTGTTGATGCCTTCGCTAAAGAAGTAGGATCTCCTCCCAATACCGCTTTTAATTCAGAAGCTGTTGTGGCTTCTTTCAAAGCGCTAGGTACTTGCGTGCTTCCAAACTTTGAGACTGGTGCGGCTGTTCCAAACAAACCTGCACTCGTAGCAAAACTTCCTAAGCCGTAGCCCATCAAAGCTGATGTTGCAATATTAGCAGGATTGTCTCCTCTAACTGCTGATCCTATCCCTGCACCAATAGAAGCACCAACTGGCCCTGCAACTGCAAAACCTATTGCTCCTGTTACTGCGGGTAGAATCTTTTTAAACATTTTACTCCTCGCCTGTAGCTGCACCACTAAACAAGTTAGGTGCTATTACATTAACATCTCTTCTGATGTCTGCTTCTGTTGTGTCTGTTTCTGAATTATCAATATCTGCCTGACATTCCTCATGTGAGTTATACTCTTGCCCTGTCTTAATATTAGTGACAGTTGTCTCTACTTTAGCACTATATACAGGGACTTGTTTACCGTCTATCGTATCATAACGTAGTAGAACGGGTTCATCTACAATTTTTGCCATAATATAGTTTTATAGTCGAAAAGATAGGAAATCAATAAACTTTTGTATCAAAAGACAAGGATATTCTATCTATATTTGTTGTGTTGGTTTCTACGTAATGCTCTAACCAAGACGGGAACATTATCAGTTTCCCAGCTTCAGGGGTGAAATAATAAGATCCTAATGTCACATTTGTGTGCTGCTCAACAGATCCTTCAGGAATATGATAATCAACGACCCAAGGATTTCTAAAAACTATGTCTCCATTAGCTCCACTTTCAACACCTTTTAGATAATATGTGCCTGATAGACAAGATCCTAAATGAATATGTGGAACATTAAAACCTGATTGATTATTTATATTGAGCCATGCTGCGCTCAATCTATTTTGTAAATTACTTTTTAATCCTATTTGATTATGTATGTTTTGAGCCATCTGATTAATTTTAGAAAACAAAGGTTGAAATTCTTCTAATGCTAAGTCAAAACGCTCACTTTGCCAACCAACTCTATTACTTGCATGTGCACTTTTACCTTTAGATTTTAAATCTAAAGCATAATCAATCATCTCTTGATTGTTTATATCAAGGTTCTCTACCGCAACAAATGAAGTAAAAATACTATTTAATTGCACTTGAAACCGAGATTGCCCGAAATAGAAATTCTGTAATCTTCAGAAGTATAAAAAGGATAAACAGCGTGATGAAGATTTGCAGGAAACAAACAACACTTTCCTTCCCAACTATTGTCAACTGGTAAAGACTCCTGACGTATGGCGCCATTTGGACCTGTATAATAAAAATTAAAAAAACCTGCTCTTTTATCATCATCTTTCATACCCACTAATCTGGCTTTTTCATCATCAATTTTGTAAGGCACTTTATGCCAAAGCACAAAACTATATAGTCCGTCATGCATATGAAACGGATTAAACTCATATTTTTTTTGAAAATTAACCCAAAGATTAAATAACTCTATTTCGCAGGCTTTGTAATTTAAAGTTGAGTGAGCTTTTTTAAAATAAAGCGGGTATTTTTTTTGATGTTCTATTATCAATTGCATTAAAAAAGGCGATATAGCAGCTTTGCCTTTAGGAATAGAATACTCGTGTTTTAAATTACCTGCTAAATCCATATTCAAAGGAGCTAGATCTTTTTCATTAATTACATTATCTAAAATTTCTAATATATCTTTAGGCACGTCAGTTAATACATACATTATAGTTGTTGTTTTACCTCCAATAATGATATCTCTACCATAGCTCTCGATGCAGCATTAGCTTGAACTTTAAATGCATCTCCCTCTTGATAAACCATACTTGTGTTGATTGTGTTTGTGTTTGATGCAGACACATCGACTTGAAATATTTGAAAGTCAGAGGTGCCGTCGTTATGATCAATATTTACAGTTACTGCAGATGAACCATCGTAGTTATGAACATTGATAGTTTTAACAATAAATGTTGATACAGGTACTGGTGGCGTTGCAGCTACATTGGCAGTAGGAACTGTAAATACAGTCGTCAAATCTGTGGTAGTTACGTTTGTTATAAATCTCTTAAATACATCAGCCATTTGAAAAAAACCAACTTCTTCTTGTAGACTCTTCCTGAGTGTCTTGTGTATATGAACTATTTAACTGTTGCACTAAATCTTCAAGCTGTCTAATTAATTGAGCAAATTGTTCTCTTTCATATTCTTCTCTTGGATCTGGAAATCTTGTTAGTGTTAATTTAGCCATTATCTTCTACCGTCTGGTTGAATATCAAAACGTTGAGTACCTAGTCTCCAAGATGTACCTGTAGTATTCGATACTAAATTTACAGTAAATTCTCTACCTCTACCTCTTAAACTTACAAAGTCTGTTGTATCTGTAAAGCTAGTGGTTTTAGTAACACTTGTGCTATTATTTGGATAATTTTTAAACTCAAGTTTTGCATTCAAAGTACCTGCTTGATTTTCTACGTCAGGGATAATCTTTGATACAAAAGCAAATTCATTGCCTTCTCCTATTTGAACAACACCTGATTTTACGAAAGCAGTGATTGCAGTGCCGTCAGCGTCGTTACCTGTTTCATGGAAAAACATTTGACTTGCTCCGTTAGTTAATCCTAGAATTGTTTCATTATTAGCAGTCGTTGTAGCTAAGTATTCAGATGCTACTGGATTGTCATAAACCTCTCTATCTGTCCATGTTGTTCTAGATAATGTTCCAGTCCACCAAGTTCCTTCAAGATAGTTGTAAGCAACAATGGCATTAATTTGATTAGAACCAGTCCTATTATAGAACCACATGATTTCATTAAACTCACCGTTGTGCCCGGCAAAAGCATTTTCAGAACCTGTTTGATTTATATTGTTAAATACAAACTGTTCTACTGTACATGGTAATTTTTTTACAGAACCATCAAATAAAAAGAAAGAGTCCTGTGACATCCAATAGCTAACACCATTGATGTCTACACCTGCATGACTACCTATGATTCCACAGTTTTGTCCTAGCTGTCTAAGGCCAAAAGTAAAGGGTGGTCCAATAAATTGCATAGAGTGTAAAGAGGTATCCGTCCAAACAAGTATTTGTCCTCTAGATCTTTCTGCTGCTACAATTCTTGATCCGTCAGCTATTCTTAATGATCCTGCGGTATTTTCTGCAGTCGGTTGATAAGTATTTCTATCTTCTTGACTAGAAAATCTTATTAATAAATCATCTTGTGAACCCACAGTACCTATTGTTGCTTCAGTGCCCATAAACAAAATATGTCTATCTGGTGTAGAAACTAAACCAATTCTTGATGCGGTCGGTGCACTTGTTATAGCTGTAGCTCTTGTTGTTGGACCATCGTCTGGGTCCCACTCAAAAGCGCCGCCATTAAGAACTGTTGCTATTAAAATTTGACCAAAGTTATCTAGTGACCATTGTCTTGCTTCAAGTGTAACATTAGATGTAGATGAAGGACTTCCCCAACCTCCTGCACCCCAAGTGTCAGTGCCCCAACCAAAAGCAGGGACAGAAAACTCTGGTCCAATAGATATTTGATATTTCATATTGCCCGTGCCTCCGCCTGATGCAGTTGACCCAGATGCAGTGCTTGTATGAGTTACGGTATATGCTGCTGTGTTTACGACAGAACTAATTTCAAATTCTTTGTTCATGTCTAATCCATCTATTGTGGAAAAAGAATCAAAGGTTACAAAGTCCCCTTTAGCTGCACCATGACCAGTATCTGTAACTACAACTGTCGTCGTTGCATTAGTTGTAAAAGGATTAGTTCTAGCTTGTGTTCTTCTTAAAGGAGTAATATCAAAGGCAGTGCCTTCCTCAACCACATATAATTTTCTGTCTGTGCCTATCACATTGTATCTTGTGCCATCTAAAGCAACATAGGCATGTTGATCTCTTGCAGCTCCTACTAAAGTCGTGGATATAAACTTCTCCCAACCTTTTATTTTTTGCGCTGATCCTTGAAAAAAACGCACCATATCTCCATCAGTCCATTTGCCTTGGCCTGTATAATCGGTTACTTCCTTATTGATACCGGGTGCTGGTCTAAAATTAATTAAGGGCATTACGAGAATATACTACAATTCTTTTACAGGATCATTAGAAAAATTAAAAGCAACGCTTATTCTATCATTTTCACAGTCAGTCACCTTATGGTATAAGTATGAAGGAAACAATATCAACCTGCCTTTTATTTCATTAATTTGTTCATCTTTTATATTTTCAAAAGGTTTTGTCTTACTTTCAATTAGCTCTGTCCTAGAAAAAATTAAATTGCCATTATCTGGGCTCACTATAAGAATGCCACAAAAATCTGCGAATCCGTGATGATGCATTTTGGTTGAATCTCCTTTTTGATAAAAATTTATCCAAGCTTCTTCAGTTCTCCAGTTATTATACTTCCATGTTTGCGATTCTCCTATTTTAGGTAAAACACTCTCACAAATAAATTTACATAAATCTCTTAATTCTTGGTACTGTTTTAATCCGTCCCAGCCTGTTGTTAGTGCATTGACATTTTTTAATTGTCTCTTCCAATTATCTTTATCAATTAGAACTTTTTTTTCAAGTTCATCACAAAACTTAGTATCAATTTTGCAATGAAATATCACAGAGGGAAACCAGCTCTCTGGTTTTATTTCAATTTTCATTATTAATCAAAAAAATTATTTATGCTATCTAATTTATTAACATCTTTAGAGTACCAAGCAATAAAAGTATATCTATTTTCTGATGCTTTTTTACTACCATGAACTATATCATGTCCATTAAATATTACTGTTCTACCTGCCTTAGGTTTTATATCGCCAAAATCTTCGAAAAACGTTTCACCATTTTTTAAAGTATTTAAATAAGTAATTGATGTAATAAAAGAAGTTTCGTAATCATTATGTGGTGGTTGCTCTACTTGTGGAGGCTTAAGAACTATCTGCACATTATCATGGTATATTAAATCTCCTGTATGTTTAGTTATCAGATTATTTAAGTATCTACTAATTTTGTATGTAAAATTAAAATCTTCACCTCTTAATTTTTTACATCTTAAAGAATGGCTATCATCATGTCGTTCTTGTAAATCCTTATTATTATTAAAAATTTTAATTAATAAATCACAAGTTTCTTGATTTATTACATTATCTATTGATAAAATCATTTGATCTTTTTAGGTTCAACTAAAGATCCAACATGCCCTTTATATTGTCTATTACCAAAATGTGATAAAGGCATTGCCAAATCTGCCCATATCTCTCCACCACATTCTTGCCACAATCTAGAAAAATAATAATCTTCAGATAAATACCTTTTTTGACCTGCTGTCATGTAAGGACCAACAGCAAAAAGATCATAACAACTGTCAGATTTATAATGTAACCCATTAACTATTTGATCTGTTTCATATTTTCTTTCAGGGAATTTTTTCATCATTGTTCTAAATACTTCTCTTTTAACCAACATCATTCCTGTGGCTGCCTCATTAACTCTAAAAAATCCAAACTGCCCGGTAACATTTAGAGGATCATCAAAATTAACATTATAGCCTAACGCTCTAGCCTCCATCTCTTCTGGAGTTGAATCTGGATATTCTTTTAAGATGTCTTTTATTTTTTCTAAATGCAAATGCTTTCTAGGATACACCCCGCAAACAATGTCTTTATCCGCACACAATAATCTTTCAATGTTTTGCCAATGAAATCCTATGTCAGCGTCGATAAATAATAAATGAGTAGCTGCAAAATCTGTCGAATCTAACATCATAGAAACAATTGTATTTCTAGCTCTAGTGATTAAACTCTCATTGCCCATAGTTTGTATTCTCATACCAATCCCTGCTGTGGCAGTCCAGTTTTGAAGTTCTAATAACCCATGTAAAGTAGGCTCTGTCAACATTCCTCCGTACATAGGCATCCCTAAAAATATTTTAAAGTTCTTGTCTTTTAATTCTTCAGATTTTAACACTCTGTCCTCCTAACATGTCTCTTTTGTCAAACTTATGTTCTGCATATTTACCATTTTGATCTACGTAATGTAAGAAAACAGTCATAAAGTGATCATGTTTACAATATTCTCTCCAATGTATCTTATCCATACCTTTAAATATTAATGCATTATTAGGCAACATTGGAAACTTGTATTCTATTTTGTATCTATTCCAATTACCCTTATCATCATAAAATTTATAATCTGACTTATCATCTTCACTACCAATAAAAATTTCATAAGAATCTTGAGGATCACATCCTAAACAAACTGCCACGGTGTATTCACAAGAACCTCTATCTGTGTGTATTGGTAGAGTAGAACCCTTATCGTAAATTCTAAAAAAAGAATAAGTTGGAAATAATTTTTTACCGACATTTTGCTCTATAACAGGTGTGCTAGAGGCTAATAATGTTTCCATAAAATAATCTCCATGTTCACTAATTAATGAGTTTGTCTGTGTGTCTAGATCAAACTTTTTAAGATTGCTATATTTTATGACGCAATAAGAATATGTTAAATCAAGAATTTGTTTTGGAAAAAAATCTTTAATGAAAATAGGTTCCACTAGATTACCCATCCTATAAGAGCGTACCTAGTGCCTTTTGTTACTTTGTTAACTTGATGAGGAAACATAAAATTAGACGGAAATATAACAGCATCTCCTTCGTTTTGAGGTATTGTCAGTTCCCCTCTATCTGTTTTAAAAATAAATTCTCCGCCCTCATATTTGTTATTTAAACAAATAGAAATTGATAAATGCCTGTGAGGAACTTTATCACCAAAGTCTTTATGAAACTTGTATCCTGCTTTATGTTCATTAGTCTCATATTTTAAAAGGTCAAGTTGAGATATTCTTTCTACCTCAATATCAAATTTTTTTTTGTAATGGTTAACACATTCAAAAATTTTTTCTTGTGTCGCATTTAAACAAATTTTTTGTCCAAATGTATTTGTATCCTGTACGCTTCTTGTCAAACAGTTTCTAACATTTTTGTTCATGCCGCCAACAGTTCCAGCGTCCTCATAATTTTTATCAAAATAAGATATTATTTTTTCGCAAAGGACTACAGGTAGTACCTTTTTGATTTCTACGATGTAATCTCTCAATGTTAGTAGGTAATACTATTTGCGGTCAGATAGTCATTTCGTGCTGTGGTGCCAGCGTTAGTCCCTGCGGTAACTGCAGCAGAGTCATCTTCTGAGTTTGCACTAGCGTCTGCATTGTATGCTGTGGTATATGCATCTGTATATTTATCTTCTGCCTCTGCTCTAATAACTACATTGGTAGCCCACTGTGGCACTTCAGAAATACTTAAATTATCTCTATTATCTGTATACTCAATGTTACCTGTGTTAGTTGAAGCATCCCACTGTAAAGCGTGAACACTTGCATCTATTTCAGTATGAGACCTAAGATTAAGATAAACCTTTGAATCTAAGTAAACATCTGATTCGGTGTTACCTGATCCTTTTGCAGGACCATCACCGTCTAGAGTTCCATCAGCATCAAATAAAATAGTAATTCTACTATTTACTGTTGTGTTGTTTACGGTTGTTGCCATTTTTTTTCACCTTTTTATCTTTCTTAACTTTTACCTTATTATTAGCTAGTTGTCTAATCATTTCATCCTCTTGACTTTCATCTTTATTTTGTATGGCTCTTTGATGATCACCAATAGCGCCAAATAAACTAGCAACTTGTTTAATCTCTTGTCGGCCTTTGGGGTCTGCAGCAAGAATATTATTCATAACACTCTGTCCTTTTACCATCTCATTACGAAAAGATTCTGTGGCCGCCTGCACACCAGTCATTTTTGAAGAATTTTCTACTAATAATAAAGGAATCCATGCAATCGAACACCCCCACTCTTGTACATCTAGTCCTGTTTGTGGGTGTTTACCTTGCAACATATTATACCAAAGGCATCTATGTTTTATGCATTTCTTCTTAAGAAGAGGGCAAGTTCCATCTGGGTCAAATATGGGCACTAGTCTTTAGCTGCAATGATTACGTTAGCGTACTTTACATTAGCTGCTGGAACAGTAACAGATACGTCCGCTGTAGCACTAGATAAAGAACCTGTAAATGGATGTGAGTGTGATCCCCCACCACCAGCGCTTGTTGTGCCTGCTGAACCCGGTTGGTTACCAGCACCTTTTGCAACGTTAGGGCTACCACCGTTTGGGTGTTGAGCAATAGTAGAAAGACTGTGACTATGAGATGCTATTTGAGGAGTGGACAAAGTAGTGTTACCAACTGTGCCTGCTACTGAACCTGATACTGGTGCGTCAGGGTCCGCTGCAGTTTTGTCAGTTGTGGCTAAGAAAGATGAGAAGTAAGCAGTAGAACCACCTGTGCCTCCGCCTGAACCTGTTACTACTGACATTACGGCTTCGTTAAGTGCCGCTGTTGTATCTTGTGTCCAACCTGTTGGTGCAGATGCTTGATAAAAAACTTGTTTTGTTCCGGAAGGAAAGGGATCAACACCTGTTAAATTTGCACCACTTCCAAGAAAAGTTGTAGCAGTGACAGCACCGTTACTTCTTAAAATAATATTACCACCACCAGCAGTTAAATCTTTACCCGCTGCGACAGTGGTAGCTCCAATCTTATCTATGGCATTATAAATTTTAAAATTAGCTGAACCTTCACAATAAATATGTGAGTAGGCACTTTGTGCGATGGCTAATCCATTAGCAGTGTGTCCTGTTGCTGCAATTGTTAAAGTTTGTGAACCTGAAGTGTTGTTGAAAAAAACATAATTACTCTCAACGGCAGGTACAAATACTACTATATCTCCTGTAAGAGCACCTGTAAGCTCAATGACTTTGTTTGAAGACTCTGCTGTGTCAGAAGCGTTAGCTGTTGTAAGAGTGATATTAGAAGAACCAGCTACGGATTTTGCTAGATATCCTGCTGAAAAAGCATCGACTACTTCAAGGTTGTTGTTAGTATTAGTACCCCATGTATTGGCGTTTGCGCCAGTTGCCATGAGTTCTAGTTTAAGTCTATCTGAATATGTGCTTGACATGTTTTATACCTCTTTAAAATATATATTTTTTTAATTACCAATCAATGCTTTTTTAAAGCCCCAACTGCAATCTTTTTTCCTTTCATGCTTGGCTTACCATAATGAGTAATATCAGAGTCAAAGAAGATCAACTTACCTTTTTCTGGAGTAATTTCACCATAATTTTCTAAAACAGTATTACCGTCTGAATCATTTAGATACAAGATAAATGAATAATCCTCTGTTTCTTTGTGATCATGGGCTGTTTGTGCTCCTGCCTGATTATATTCGATTAAATGTATATGAAATAAATTTAAATCTTTTTTAAGTTGTAATATGATTTTCTGTGCTACCTCTTGAGGTGTTTTATATTTTAAAATATTTTCTGTTTGAAATCCGTTTATTGTACACGTCCCTTTACTTGTGTCTAAGCCTTGATCTTTCAGTATTTCTAAAGTAGATAAAAGATCCTCCACTAAGTCGTCTGATATTTTATGTTCTTCTACGCCGCGTTTACTTCTGTCCATGTATTACTTGCTCCTGTTACTACGTTTGCCCAAGGGGTCTCAAATGTATCTCCTAGTGTGGTTGTCATAGAGACACCTGTTAAATTAACTAATGCACCTGCTGTTGGAGTTACTGTTCCGGGGCTAAAGGACATAGCAACAGTCGATACGCTAACTATAACACCTGATCCAACTTCAACTGTTTCAGTGCCTAATGAGAAACTACTTGATAGACTACCTAGAGTCACTAATGCATCAGCTTCTGCAACTAAAGTGCCTACAGCTGATGTCATTGCAACAGAAGGAGCGTCTACTTGTGTAAAAATATCAATCGTGACTGAGCCGATAGAAAAATCTAATTGATCTGAAGGTGCAATTACACCAACGTTACCCTCACCAGTTATACCAGAAGCACCGGATAAAGCTGCTCCTATAGAGAGACTATCTAAAGTTTGTAAAGCTGTACCTGTTTGTGTTGTTGTTCCTAAAGAACTTGTCATACCTAAACCGGTAACAGATACTATAACACCCGTTCCTACAGATTGAGTAGTCGTGCCCAGTGAAGTGGCCATTGATAGGCCAGTCACACTAACTTCTTGAGTTATATTTTCGTTCCATGCAAAAGAACCCCAAGTGCTTCTGCCCCAACCTGCATCGACAGTTCCTGATCCAGTCTCATCCCCTGCAGTGAAAGTCATACTTAGACTTCCTAAAACTACTCCTGCTCCTTCTTCAATAGCTAAAGCTCCTGATAATTGTGTCTGAAATGAAACACCTGTAGGGGATACTACGTGTTCAGGTTCAGCGATTGCTGTGCCGAGAGATGTTGCTAGTGTGACGGGAGACGGAGGTACAGATACGTCAGCTGTTGCTGAAGATGTACCTAAAGATGATGTAAGTGATACACCAGTGACAGATACTGTAATTGAGCTTTGTTGGCCCCATGCGCCTTCGCCCCAATTATTTTCACCCCAAGCATCTGCCATGGTCGTGACTCCTTATATTAAGCTAATCTTAATATTGCACTTGAGGCATCGTTTGTTGGGAATGCAATTGTGAATGTTCCGTTTGTTGATGTCTTTACCGCACCAAAATCTAAAACTGCAATAGCTGCATTTGTATTTGATGATGATCTATTATAGATCAAAGCTGCTTGAGCAGAAATTGTTGCTGAAGTAAAGCTTACGTTTGCAAAGTCAACAAATGCTGTTGAAGCCGTTGCGCTTGTTTTAGTTAAGCCAATGGTTGCACTTGTTAAAGTTGCTCCACCACTAGCATATGTGCCTGATGCACCAACTTCGTTGGTTGCTGAAAAGGCTGTTGTGTTTCCGTTTAAAGTTGCTGAGCTTGTGTACAGAGCAAGATTGATTGTGTCACCATCAATATCGTGATCCCCTGCCAATAACTCCTGTTTAAAGGAAGCACAGACTGCTTGGTTTATTGTCATTTTTAACTACCTCCTGGGTCTACTGATCTTAGGGGGAGTCGTAATACTCCATCACTGTACTCATCCCTACGTTTACGTCCCATCTGTTCTTGTGCAAATAGCTTAAGAGCTTCTTGGAACTTCTGTGTGTATAATTGCATATCTTTATCATTTTTCAAGTATGAAAATGCTTCAGATACTGTTCCATACAATAACACCTCTGAAGCGTTATTGGATAAAAATGTTGTGGTAGTTGTAGATCCAGAACCGTTGCCAATTCTCTGTGGAGTTTCGTTATACCACATCTCTACTGTGTAAGCTACGTTCGGTGTGGGCGCTACAACTAATTGTGTTGCATCCCAGTTTGCCCAATATTTTGGTTTGCCTGTAAAATTTGTATCTGTGGTAGATCTCTCTGGAATATATTCATCTATAAATGTTGTATCTCTTTGTTCAAGCCAAGTTCTCGTACCATCTGTTTCAACTAACTGTAGCCCTCTTGCAAATTTGTATCCGCCCTCAGGACCACTGACATCTAGAAAAGCGTTGTTGGCTTCAAAAGTTGTGGTTGCATATCTTCTTTGATCATCACTATCTACTTCTCGTGAAACTTTATTTTCTGTGTTTGTGATAAAAATATTAATGACTGTATTTGTTAAAACATCTGATGTTACTTCAGTATAATTTCTTACGTTGTCTAAAAGTTCAGAATAATTCATGATATCACCACACTTACTGTACCAACAGAAGCTCTCATTATCAAGTCATCTCTAATTGGAGAGGGTTGCATACCTACACTTGTAAACGGTGTTGGATTTGGAAAGCCAACTGGAACCACTAGAGGTTCAATTCTGTCTGGTCTAGGATTTTGTAAGGCCTCTGGGTCTGGTCTAGAATAAGGTGGATCAAGTTGTGGATGTTTTGGTTCGTAACATTCTTCGCAAACTAACAATCCGTTCCATTCTTTTTGTAAAGTTAAGTAAGGATACTGATAACCACAACGATCACAAATTGCTTGCGATTCTTTTCCAACTGCAAATGCCATTTTTAACTACCTCTAAAAAAGTTTTGTGGCACTAAGTGAATTGAAGTTCTTTGACCATCTTCAGTTAAAGCTCTTTGTAGTTCATCCTCATAATATAGTTTCATTTCTTGAACTCTACCGGGGTTCATTTTCTGTGCTAAGTAAAAAGATAAACCAGAAACCATACAAGGTAAAAATCTATAAGGAGCATCGGGTGTTTTTGTATATGCTCCTGCATCTTCTATTCTTGCAACATAAAAATAATTAATTTGAGTGTCAGTTACATTAGGAGTTAAATATAAATTAATTTGAACATTAGATAAATTTCTTCTTACGTAATATTGAGAGGGAGTTCCTTGCGATGATTTATTTGGTATAGCTTGATACTCTGACCTTGAAATTTTTGTCATAGTGGTATCGGTAGAACCATTTCTAAAAACTGCTTCTAAAACATCACTTGTGTTCGCTGGCGCAGTATAAGTTGTAGTTCCTGCAGTTACGTTTTGAGTGTGATTAACAACTTTCCAAAGATGAACTCCTCTGTTTCCCCATTCAGACAACAACAGATTTAAACTTCGTCTAGCTGATTTTAAATCATATCCAGTTCTCACTTGCCTTCCGATTCTCTCAAAAGACTCCTCGATAACTTCGTCTATGTTTAAGTTAAAATCTGTTGTGCCCGATGTAGCCATTACTTTTTCTTCATCATTCCGCCACCACGCTTCTTCATGATAGCCATTCCACCGCCACGCTTCTTCATGACTTGTTTTTTCTTCTTCATCATGCCTCCGCCTCTTTTTTTGATTACTTGTTTCTTTTTCATCATGGTAATTACCTCTTCTTATTTAATTGTTCATACGTACGTTGCCTCTCAGCTACCACTTCTTCGTAGTATTCTTTAGGCCATTTCTTATAATAACCTATCTTATGTAGTTTGCAACTTGCATCATATAACTGTTTAAACTTTTGTATTAACATCATTGAGTATTCTAAATCAGAGTGTTCCACGGGAGTATCTGTAGGATCACATAAAAACTCTTGGTCTTTAGGATCAGCAGGGGTTTCAGGATGAAAGCCCATAAAATACACATCTCTGCGATTATAAGTTTTATTGTAAAAGTCTATTTTTTCTTGAAATTGATCAGGACTATATTGCCCAAAAAAAGGATCACAATAGATTATAATATCGTGTTGTTTTTTATTCCAAGACTTAATTACATCGGTCAGTTGTTTTTCGTATTTAGATTTATCCATGCGAACTTCAATTCGCACTTTATTATCTTTTCTCCATTTAGCTGCAAAAGGACAAGCTGGGAAGCCGATGTGTTTGTTCATTGGTTCTAAGACAGTCTTAGACCAATTAACTACATCAAGCTTTATTTTTTCTGCTTGTTTTTTTCTTGACAAAAGTTTTCACATTAGTTGGTTTACCACCAACTCCTTGTGCTCTAGATCTTTTTCTTGATACTGCTGAACGTCTTTGTCCTTCGCTCATGCTTCTTGCTTTAGCGAGGGGGACACACTTTGGATATTTTCGTTTGGCATCTTTCTTTTGTTTTGATCTGCCGCATTTAGCAAAACTACCATCTTTCTTTTTGGATCCTATATCGACCCATTTTTGCTTAAACCACTTGTCTAATCCCTTGTGACCAGACATTACATTCTTTTGGTTTTCTTGCGTCTGTTTTGCATAACAGCTCCGCAACCTTTAGCGATACCACCTTGTTTAAAACTAGAAACTTTTTTACGATCTTGAGATATTTGATTGAAGTCTATTATTCCGCCCTCTGCTTTTTTTGGGCCTTTGAAATCTTTTCTTTTTTTGCCACTAGGATCTTTTATTTTACCTGCACAAATTCTTGATGCATAAGCGTTTGCATATGCGCTGGGATAGACCGCGAACTTCCGCTTAGCGGCTGCTTTTCCTCTTGGACATAATTTTGTCATTTTTCTTTTTCTTCCTTTTTTTAACCCTGCCGGGCTTCTCTATTTGTTGTCTCATTTGTGCTCTGGCTATTGGCATGATTACATCCTACACATCCACATTCTATACAAGACTGACCACAATGGCAAAGACAATCACACTTTTCACATTTTTCCATCATTGACTCGCATTTGACACATAATATATCACATCCATCACACATCTAATAATCTGATGTTTTAATTAAAAACTCTTCGATCCAAGCTACTCTGTCGTCCATATCTAATATTTTAGATTTAATAATAGCTATATCCTGTTGCATTTCTGCAACACTATCTGCTTTTTTTTCAACTGCGTTTAATCGCTCCGACCACATACCCCAAGTCATGCCAATAGTCGCTATTAGCACTACATAAGGTAATATCGTTTTTACTTCGATCTTAAACGACATACACAATCCTCATCTGTTTTACAATCGCACATGGCACACTCCTTATTTTGTTTTAGCGGACATTCCACTTAAAGGGTTATTTAAAGCCTTATTAATCTTTAAGTCAAGGCTTTCTTCTAGTAACTTCATTTCACCTAATAGTTCTCTTGTATCTTCTTTTTGTCTATCTTCAACATCATTAACAATCTCTGTAATGTGTCTGATATCTCCATTCATTTGACGAATATCTGCTTTCATATCATTTTTTAAATCTTTAGCTACGTCAGCCACAAGTGTTATTTCATCAAGTATCATATCAATCTCTGACTTCAACACTGCCATACCCTCATCATATTGAGATAGATCCGGCTCAGTATAAAGAGTTATCTTCTCCTTCATATCAAGGTAGTCCTGATAGAAAGTAAAGCCAGTCCATGCAGCACCTCCTAATGCACCTAGTAAAGTAAAGATAGCAAATATCTTACCTCCAGATACCTTAAGGCCCGAATATTCAATACTGGCCATTTATCATCTCCGTCATCATATCATCTTGTGCCATGTTAAATAAAATACCATACTCATCTTGTATTGTCTTGTTTAAATATTGTTCAACGTTTGTATCCACAATAATAGATTGCGTGTCAAAGAATGTTTTAGTATTACCTAATATCTGCATAACAATTAAAGTTTTCATTTGTGCGGTATCATCATATCTAGCTTTGTCGTCAATTTTTTTTACAATTTTTGTAGCGGCTTTTTCTTTCTCTGATACCTTAGGCTTTGATGATTTCTCTGGTTCTTGCTCTTCTTCTTGATCTTTTTCTTTTTGTGGTTCTGGCTGTTCTTCTGGTTCTGGTTCCTGTGATTCTTCTTGAGGTTTTTCGTTAGTCTCTTCCTCTGCAGCTTCAGGCTCAGTCTCCTCTACAGGGACCTCTTCTTTTGTCTCTTCCATAGGAGGAGGAGCTTCTTCTGTTTCAATTTCTATTGGTTCTGGTTCTGACTCCATGGGTGGTGGTGTTTCTTCCATTTCAGGTGGGGGAGGCATATCTTCCATAGGTGGGGGTATCTCCTCGACAGAGGCTATCATTTCGGGTGGAGGTAAATCCAACTCCATCTCCATTTCAATCTCTAAGGTCACTGTTTCTACATTGACAGGAATTTCTACTACAACAAGTTCTGGCATTGGTGCAAATTCCATAGGTGGGGGAGGTGCGAAGTCCATTTCAAAGTCCATTTCAAACTGTATTTCTAACTCGACAGTCTCGTAAGATATCTCTTCCATCTCAGGTTCCATTGGAACAAAGTCTATGAAACCATCTTCTACAATGATGTCATTAAACTCAAAAACTTCTTCTACAAATTCTAATTCAACAGTATCAAAAAGATTTAAATAATAAATCTCTTCAAGGGTAGTTATTTGTTGTGTTATTACAGTATTTATAACATTATAAAATACATCAACGCTCACATCATCAAAGACTGGACCAACTGCTAAGTTAATATCTCTGCCCCCTATTTCAATTGTAAGTCTATTTAAAACACCAGCGAAATCGAAAGTCCCATTGTATGATTGATACCCTGAAGCAACTCCAGTCTCAGACAGGATATCAGTTCCACTAAAGACTTGGTTTGATCCGTTAAGACCTGTGATGTGCATGTATATTCTATCTTGAGCATCTCGTTTATCTACCTCGATGGAATATTTCACTTCTCCACCTTTTTGTATATTTAAATCTGAAATATCCACAGTTTGAATAAATGTGGTACCCATGCCTGCAACACCCATCGTCGAAGTGCTATTACCACTGCCTGTAATTTGTGCACACTTATCAGAACCTAATCCGTAACAATTGTTTCCTGTGGGCATGCTAGCAGGGCCTTGGCCGCCCCAATCGATATCCATGTCACCTTCTTTTGATGAGTTCACATATCCATTAGAACCATCTAAGATATTATCAGAGTTTTGATTTGTGATAGTTTCTGTTGTTGTTGTAACAGTCGTTGTGGTAGTTGTGACAATCTCAGTGCCTAAGTCTTGCTCTGTAATATCAACTTGTGTTTCTTCAGTGACTGTCACACCAGGAGTGCAAAGCCCTGCTTCATCAACTAAACAAGAAGCTTTAGAGTAAGAGTAACAAAGACAAAGCCATAAGACCAAAATTCTTAATAGCATTGGTATCTCCTTTTGGTTGTTCTTCTACTTTAACTTGTGAAACATATTCTGGTTTATATTTACTACCCTCAGGAATTTGATCTGGATTGTTTGACCAGTAAGTCTCTGCCTCGGCTCCAATAGCCCCACGTGCAGGGCACGGGGTCCCCGCGTCCGTCATCGCGTCCCAGACTCTAGGGTCTTGACACAATACAGATACAGCCGCGACTTTCATACCAAAACCATATAAACTTCTAGATAATTTTAATTTTTGACATAGCTCATCATCTATGACTACGCCTGTTGCTAATCCTATAATATTATTTTGCACACTTGCGCCAACACCAACCTTACATATATCGCTGTTAGAATTGATTATAGATGGTGCATTTGCCGTTGGTGGCGTGTTGTTAACTACAGTGCTCGACACGGTGTTGGTCTCAGCTGAAGAGGTGGTTGTTGATAAATACATAAAGATAACTGTCATAAATGCACAGAATAAATAAAAATAACCTTTATACATTTAACACCTCCATCTTTTTCTAGCCTGCCTTAATCTTGAATTAGGATCTTTAGCGGCCTTTGGAAATTTTTTCATTTGACCTGCACTTCTAGCACAGAAAGATTTTCTTCTTTTTGCAGCTTTACTCCCCGGTTTAACTTTACCTGTCACTGCAGTTTTTAATTTAGAGCCGGGATTGTCTCGTCTATATTTGGCAACGCCTGCTTTAGTCATTCCCGCCCCTGATTTAGTGGGGCGGAAATATTTTTTAGTTTTTGGTGGTTGCTTGTCCTTAGCCATCGAAGAATACAGTTAAGCTAGTTAATGGTGTTATTTCAACATAAGCACCATTCCTAAACAATATACCCTCATCAGGTATGTAGGGTTCTATTTGAACTGAGGGATTATCCGCTGCAGTATCAATAGATAACAAAGCTGTACCTGTTTGTGATCCGTCTTTAATAGTGAAGACTCCTGCTGCGTTTTTACTTAATGCTTGCAATCCTCTAACTCTAGTTGCTCCGTTAAAAAGAACTCCTTTTGAAGTGCTTGTTGCTGAAAAACCTGCAGAGACATCAGACCCCACTGCTGCATTTGCAGAGATTGAGGTAACAGTCTGATAAGTTTGAGTTGTCTCTACTGTATTAGCGTTTGGCCCTGCTTTAACTTCACTAACAACTGCGCCACTTTCATCTGTGCCTGTAATAGTAAAATTTATTGCAGACAAATTAGCAGCGGAAGTTAGACTAACTGTAGTCGCTAAGTTTGAGCCATCATTTACACCTACTGATGTTAAATTTAATTCACCAGCACCCGATAACTGTTGAGCAGCAGCAACTGCAGTCGTACTAGCACTTACCGCCTTAAACAATTTGGATTTAATGCTTGTTACTGACATAGTTTACTCCTTACGCAGGACCATCGGCGTATGTTACGTCTCTATCTTGAGCACCCATCATGTAATCTAAAGTTGTTACTTTAGTACCTGTGGCATCACCTGATAAACTCATAACCATTAGCTTCATGTTTGCTGTTGGAATGTTAGTTTTACTTGTTCCTGCAAATTTTCTGTTGATGAAAAAATCAACTTTATCATTAGCAGAAGTATCCCCTTTTGTTGCAACAAAACCTAAAGTTACATAAGTATCATTAGTTAGAGTTGATAAAGATGTATCTAAAGTAACAGTGGTTGGTGTACCACTTGCTTCAGTAACACCAGAGATAACTGCACTTCCATCAGCTAATAGGAATCCTATAATGTTTGCTGAAAGTAAAGCATTCTCAGGATTGGTTGCAAATGTTTCTGTTAATCCAACAAGAATATCCATTTGATCAACATCAGATGTTTTGATTCTTGTTTCATAATATAACTTGTCGCCTGCTGTTGAAGGAAGAGAGAAATATTCCTCATGTCCTTGAAGAGAAGCTCCGTCATTTTCTGTTGTTGCTGTTGAATTAAGATTAACTTCACCAGATCTTGCATCTGCTACGATAGCAACAGAAGCGCCTGAGTCTTTAACGATTACCCATCTGAGTGTTTCGTCAATTGCTCCATGATCGTAATCATCGAACTGAATGAATTGATCATTCCATCTAGCGATATTTAAGTTCTCAAGTGCAGGTCTCTGCGCTGAAAATAATATCGGCCCTTTAAAGTGTGTAGCCATAATAAACCTCCTTGGTTGTATAGACCATCCGTTATGCAGTCTCTATACCGTCTGCTAGCCCAGTGTGCATAACTATTAACTGCTAGAATTTCAATATGCCATAAAAAAAGGGCGCAGTCAAAGACATACGCCCTTTAGATATTAATTATTGACGATTAGATTACGCGCCAGATGTACCAAATACACAACGTGGATCTGAGAAACCAAATGAGTATCTCTCTCTTGCTTTGTATCTGATATTACCTGTATCAAAATCACCTTCCATAACTGTCTTTAATGGTGTTCTTGTAAAGTGTTTGAAACCATTAGGAGCGTCAGTTTTGATAAAGAAAGCATCTGCATCATTTAAGTAGTGGTTCACAGTGTAACCCTGTGGAATCACTCCCATATTTCTGATTGCATTGATGTCATTATCTGCTGTTCCTACTCTTAATGTTGACTCCATTAATCTGTTAGCTGTGAACTGAAGCTGTCTTGGAATGATAAGTTTCATACCTTGAATAGCTGTTCTTAAGCCTCTCTCATCTCTGAAATCAGCGATGTCGATTAAGGATTGCTCGAGTGAAGTTTCATTCAAGTCAGCATCTGTTGCAAGTCTGTTTGTTAAGAAACCACCTGTTTGAAGTGGGTGTTGTGTATTGATAAGTGATACACCGTCACCACCAGGATTTGTTCCCCCAGCGCCTGCGGCAGCAAAAGCGTCGTTAAGAATAGCGGCAGCTTTTACTTGCTTTGTGTTTGCCATTGAACGAGCAAGTGCTCTTGTGTATCTCGCAGCGAGTCTGTCGTAAAGGTTGTCCTCTACAGCTTCCTCGGTGATTGAGAATGCAAGTGCGATTGTCTCGTGTGTATAGCGTGCTGTGAATGTTTCGTTAGCTGTGTCGAAAGATACGCCTTCACCTTCTTCTTTGGTTGGGGCGGTTCCGAAACCTGCTAACATTACTTCTTCTTCAAATGCTCTGTCAGATGACTCAGCATCAAAGATCTCAGCGTGTTCATTGTCGTACCGTGCGTACTCCAGACCAAACAGTGCGTTTAGACCTGGCTCTAACTCTTTAACGAGTTGACTTCTAGATATAGCCATAGTTTAACCTCCTATATGCCTGCAGTATTAGCACTGTACAAGTGCTTGTTTATTTTCACGATGATATTTGGGTTGTTAGATGTTGTGTCGTTATTTTCAGGATCTCCTGAAAGTCCAACAATCTTAACAGCTGAGTCTGCACCTGTACCAATAGCTCCAGAATTAACTTCGACTTTTGATGTTCCACTGTGTGTAGAACCTGCGGTGTATGTCAGATTTGCTGTTGCGCCTATATCTGCGTTTGTAAATGCACCAGATACTTGAATTTCAAATAACTGATTAGGATCATCCTGCACGAATGCCTTAATGATACCATCAAAGCTTACTGTGTCCGCTGCATGAAAGTTGGCCCAAACAGGTTTTCTTGATGTGTTATCCACATAATTAACTCCGTTTAAAACACCTACCATCACATCAGCAGCACCATTAGCTACATTGAGTGTACCACCGGCTACAACTTCGACAGGGTCACCTTGAAAGATTGCGGTGTCATAACCACTAGCAATCAGGTATTGAGTTTGACCATTTGAAGATGGTGCGGAACCTGACATTCTAACAGCTCTGAAACCAAAGGGTGCGTCTTGATTTGCCATTTTAATACTCCTTAGTATTTGTGTTTTTAGTAAGTGTTACGTCTTCAGGTTAGAAAAAAAATTATTCACTTTTCTTCGAGCCACCGAACGTAACTCTAGTTTGTCGCTCGGGTTTATTAATTGGCATTGAAGGATGTTGTTCCTTTAGAAGATCGTTATCAACAGCTTCCTGTTGATATTTGGTTTGGTCGGAGTAATATTTATCTCTTTCCTTTGCAATCTCTAATGGCACCTTTGCCAATAATAATCCTCCCACTGAAACAATACCTTTGTGTTTTCCTTCGGACTCAGTTGGGAAATCAAAATCTGGATATTCATCTGCTCTGACAAGTTCGTAACCTTGTCTAATTCGACCGATAACATTTTTGTTATCTTCATACCCTCTGACTGATTCCCTAATCCATCTGAATTTAAAACCTTCAGGCGGTGTCGGTGTTTCAAGCGAGCTTGGTGGTTGCCAGTGTTTAGTGCGTGCTTCTTTATCCCTTGTGGATGCAGATCTAGGTTTCTTATCTATCATAATGTTACCTCCTCTGTAACTTTAGTTTTTCCGACGCATATTGCTCGTTGGAAAGACCAAGTCGTTTTGCGATAGCCGCTTCTGAACTTGACAACTTA
>Ga0098036_1000214_pt1 | contig 27482 bp, 32 predicted proteins | sample 4_EtaG_FD_77064 | JGI IMG/M metagenome (GOLD analysis project Ga0098036, IMG submission 77064) | Marine viral communities from the Subarctic Pacific Ocean - 4_ETSP_OMZ_AT15127 metaG | ecosystem: Environmental > Aquatic > Marine > Oceanic | place: Pacific Ocean | collected 2015-01-07 | reverse complement strand
GAGATCAAAGAAGTATTCAAAGAAGTTGAAAGCGGATCGAGGACGAATTATCGCCGTCCGATTTTACGTGAAGCTTTGGATTTTTGTGTTGCGAATAACTGCGTTTTAATTATTGCGAAAATGGATAGGCTAACTCGGAATTTCGCTTTTCTCCAATGGATCATTGAATATAGCGAACGGCACGGCGTAGGTGTAGTCGCGTGTGATGTGCCGGAACTGGGTTCAGTTGAAGAGACTAAATTCCTCTGGAGATTGCTTGCAAGCGTTGCTGAATTAGAAATTGCAACGACAAAGAAGAGAACAAAAGCAGCTTTAAAAGCGGCGAAAGAAAAAGGCGTGAAGCTTGGAAATCCCAGGGTAGCAGAACAATCAGCGAAGGGTGGCAGGGCGATGCAGAAACACGCAAAGGAATTTGCGCTGCGCGTTTTACCCGTTATCGAAGAGATTGAAGAGGCTGGAATTATGTCTCTCCGGGGCATTGCAAAAGCTCTAACAAGCCGAGGGATAAAAACATATTCGGCTGAAAAAAAAGACGGCTCCAATGGCAACGGAATTTGGAATCCGCAAAGCGTGAGTAATGTAATGGCGCACAGAAAAGACGGCCCGTTCAAGGTTAAGAAAGGGTTAAACAAGAAAAAAATAAAAAAAAGTTTGAAGAGTAAAACGCCTAAAAAAAAGGCAGAAAAATGAGTTATCCACAAGGCGAAATTTTTAAGTGATTGATTTTATTAGAAAAGAGTTGCTCAAATTTGTAGTACAAATTTATAGCACAAATTTATAGCACAAATTTATAGTACACTTTTGGGCTACATTTTTAAATTTAACTGTGTATATTGAAATGTTGGAGGGGAAAGATGTTATTAGATTGGGAACGAAAAAAAGTAGTATATGACCGAATTTATGGTGTGATTTACGATTGTCTCTCAGGCCCAGAGGGGTCAAAAAGAGGCTGGTTGTATGAAAACTTGGATTCGCACCGCGAAGACCCGGAAAAGCATTATATTTCACATTTCAAGAATCTTTGTTCAAATATTGGACACAAAGACAAACAACATCACATCGAAGCTCGACTCAGATTCGTGGATGCAGATTACAATGGAATGGAGATGATGACCTACTACGCATATATGAACCAGGCTGACCTCGGAATTGATGCAGTGGCATGGGCGGTCTTGTGGGCCTCCAGGGGACGGGCAACCCGCACAAAAAACCTTGACGATCATATCTCCAGGTCTGACTTTCTATCGCACCCGATGTTGAGCTACGTCGCGTCGCAGAATACCATAAAACGCTGGCTGGATGGAAAAATAAAAAACGGACGGTGCGTTCAAATCTTAAACTCAACTGACAAACGGGCGAAATGGGTTAGTCTCTCAGTCCCCTCCCTGCTCAACATGTGGTCGGAGAGATTGAGCTGGTTTTTGGTGCGGATGGTGTGCGTCGATGGCGTTGGCACAGCATCAATTCAAGGTAATCTGCGCCTTTGGGTTGATGACCTTTTTATGCCGGAAGATATTTTTAATTTAGCTCTAGGCCATCGGGATGACCTTGACTGCTTTAAGATTCCAGGAGGTGATAAAAATGAAATACAATAGCAGGCAACGAATTTTTGTAAGAAAGCAAGCGGCGGATTACCTTCAAATGGGCGTAAGTAAATTTGATAAACTTTGTGAAGAAAATGGGCAGCTAAAACCCCGGCTCATGGGGAAAAGAAAGGTTTGGCTGCTGGAGACACTCGATGATTACATTGACGAGCTCCCTGTGGCTGATAACGAAAATGACGATTTCGTAGCGGATTTTAAAATCAAATGAGTGAAAAGAAGAAAAAACACCCTATCGCCGGAGTCTTTGTTAAAAAAACGAGTAGTAAAGGCCATGTTTATCATAACCTGGTTTTTCAGAAGAAGGGCATTTATTATGGAAGATTGCAAAGCGACCCTGACGATTTGGAGGCTTTACAATTAGAAATTGAACAGCTTGTGTTGCAGCGCAAGAGCCGCAGAAAAGTAAAGTTTGATCCATCTGTTTTATTCAAAAAACGGGAAAGCGAAAGAGTGGTCACGCCAAACACACTTGGCTGGCTGGTCAAGCAATACCGAAATTCGGCAAATGTGCGTTTGGTTGTTGAGCGCAAAACTTTACATGACAAAGAACTTATTTTTGAAAGTGTTTTTCAAGACAAAGACTGTGAATATGAAATTAAGCGCGGACTCTTTATTTCTTTAGCTGACATTCCATACAAAGATATTACCTCCTATCATATTCGCCGTATTGCAGATGCTAAACTGGAGCGCGGACTACCTGGGGCAGCAGAAAAACGAATACGCTGTTTTAAGGAATTATTTAATTGGGCAATGGAAGAGGGGAATCTGCCACCAGGGGCCCATGCGATTCACAAAAACCCTGCCGCTGGATTGAAAAAAACGAAAATGCAAGTGACGAGTAAGGCGAGATGTGAGTGCTGTAAAAAACATCACACCTGGACTGAGGAGGAAATTCAGCTTTGGGAAGAATTTTATCCGATTGGCACAAAACCAAGGCTGTGGCTTGATCTCCATTTATACACGGGTTGCCGCATTAGTGACGTTGAAAGATTAGGCCCCCCAATGGTAAACAGAAACACAAATTGTCTGGAATTTGTTGAGCATAAAAACGCAAAATTAAATGAGCGTGAAAGCAATACGCGAAAAAAGCAAAATTTACCGATTTTACCAGAACTTGAGGAGAGTATTCGCGCAACCCCGACTGGAATGAAAACTTTTCTGGTTACACATAGAGGTATGCCCTACTCAAAAAATTGCTTAAACGCCGACATACGAAAATGGCGGGAGGCAATTCCCAATTTTCCCAAATATTGTACCTCACATGGTTTGAGAAAAGCCGCATCTTGTCGCATGATTGAGGCGGGAATTACGCCTGATTTAATTATGGCTGTTTTTGGCTGGAAATCCATCCGCGATTTTGAAAGTTACGGCGAAAATGCACTTCAAGCGCGAAAAGAATCGGATGTGAAAAAGGTTATTGGTAGCATCGGCAGAAAACGGAAACGCTAAAAAGGACAACTTTTATGTTAGTCAGAGACAACAATCTAGTTTATACTATCATTTCAATGACTTAGAAAAGGGCTTGGTAGGTGCGACAGGACAAAAGTAAATCATTAAGTTTCAGTGACTTAGCTGGTTGTCCGTAAAATTTATTTCTTATTTTCGCGTAATTAAGCTCTTTTCGCAAATGCGAGAGGGAAACAAATGGGACAACCAGATTTTCACCAATTTGAGATCCGAAAAAAAGTTCAATTGAAATTTCCGTATCAAGTGGAACCGCCCTTAACCGGAACGATTACCGGAATTACATTGGCAAATCAGGCGCGGTATGATGTTGCGCTCGACGACGGCACAGCACTTTCATATGTGGACCAGAGACATTTGGAGACTGTCAAATGAAACATTTAATGGGTGACGTTTTTGGCATGGTCAGTATTTTTATAATCGGCTTAATCGCCGTGATTGTGCTGGCTTAAAATGGCAAAATATTCAAAAACGGGATGGGAACTTGGCGCAAGCGAAACGCCGTGGTTTGTAAAAATTGAGGACGAGTTTGTTCCTCATTTTCGCACAACCCAAAACGACATTTTAACTAAGCACCGGGCGGCACGGGATGGAACGCCAATCGAGAATGATCCGACCCCCGCAATGAAAGCTGGAAATCACTTTCAAGACGGCGCTTTGATTTGGTTTAATGAGGAATTTGAAGCAGATGTGGTTGAGCCCGAAATTGGCTACAAAAACCAGTTTTGCAATCTGACCGCCAGTCTCGATGGTGTTTTCAAAAAGGATTGGGCATATCGGGATTTTCTTGTCCCAACTGGCAGCAATTGGGAATGTAAGATACCCCGTAAACCCGCTGATCCCATCGACAATATGCTCCGGGTCATTCAATGCCAGGCTCAAATGGATTGCTTAGACTGCGAAATTACCGTTCTTGCAGAACTGGCGAGATCAGATTTGATCTGGCGCATTGCCATCATTCCCCGCCATCAACCGACTATCCAGGCAATCCGTGATGGAGTGAATGAGTTTTGGGAAAAGATGGAGGACAATAGCGATTACCCTGCACAAACTTCTAGTGAGGCCAGCCGAATGATCCTCGGCAATCGTCGCCCGGACGTATTGGATCTGACAGAAGCGAAAGAGAGTGAAACGATTTCACGCGAGGGTAGACAACATTTAATTAATGCGAGTGAAAACATTATTACGGCTAAACGTACAAAAAAATCGTGCGAGGAACTCATTGAACGCGAGTCTTTGCTTATCAAAAATGTTTTGGGAGGCATTGAAAAAGTTAAGTTACCCAACACCAAAATAAATTTCACAACACGCGAAATTAAGGCAAAGCCAGAAAAAAAGGTGGATGCAAAAGCGGCGTTTGTCACACGCGCTTTAACAATCAAGGAGATCACGACATGACCCAGGCAATTCAAGCCGTTGAACAAGTCATCATCGGAGGTGATTTGGCAAAGCTCAACAATGAAGAACGGTTGCATTACATGAACAAGCTCTGTAACAGCCTGGGCTTAAACCCTCTCACGCAACCGTTTAGGTTTTTAAAATTACAAGGCCGCATTGTGTTATATGCACAAAAGGCGTGTACGGATCAGCTTAGAAAACTTCATGGCGTTTCAATTAAGGTCATTTCACAAAGCGAAGCAGATGGTTTGTGGGTAGTCAATGTTCGAGCCCAAGACAAAAATGGGCGAAGTGATGAGGATATAGGTGCTGTAACAATCGCTGGACTGCGGGGTGATGCAAGAGTCAATGCAATGTTGAAGGCGACCACCAAAGCAAAGCGAAGGGTAACGCTTTCGATTTGCGGACTAGGGATGCTCGACGAAACAGAAGCCGACGATATTCCAGGGGCAAGCGCAGTTGTTTGGAGCCCAGATGAAGCAGACGAGTCTAAGAAGGCCACTGGAGCGCCCAGGATTGACGAAAAGGCATCTCCAGATACTAAGGGCCCAGAACAGGGAGATGAGAACGTAGAGCCGTCTATAGGCCATATAGAGGGTTTTGCCCTTTTTTTCCCTAAAACTGGCGAAACAGAAGAATCCCCCCTATTCATCGACACAAAAGAAGAATGGATTAAGGAATATAAAGCCCAAATGGGCTCTATTTTAAACGACGACGATAAAATTCCTCGTGAACGGATGACTGCGCTAAAACAGTTTGAAGAATTGCAATTAAAGACGATTTCAAAATTGCCAAAAGAAAAAGCAGAGGCGCTAAAAGAGATGCGCTTAAAAGCCAATAAAAAATTAGGAGCGATGACATGAAAAATTGTCCGACTTGTGATCGGCCCTTCAAAAAAAAGGACACTTTAAGCACGGAGCAAACAATATGGTTTAACAAATTAAAGAAATTTTGTGACAGCCAGGAGGGTGTCCCGGCTCAACAGGAAATTGCGGAGCACATGGAGTGCAGTCTAACCAATGTAAATACTCGCTTAAACGTATTTGAACGTAAAGGTCACATCATTCGCAAAAAATATCACCAACATTCGCTAACTTTTGTTGAGGACTAACAGGGAAAAACGGAGAGGAAAAATGAGAGGGTATATTTATATTTTAAAACACGAAAGTGGAAATACAGTTAAGGTAGGGTGCACAACCCGTGACCCAAACATACGCGGGAACGAATATATAAAAAAGTATAATCTAAAAAGACATGACCTATATAAAGAATTTCCTGTAGATCTTCAGTTAATGAAAAAAACAGAAGCCGAAGTTCATTTAATTTTAAAAAAATATCTGATTAGCGGGATTGCAAATGCGCGAGAGCTTTTTGCGTGTTCGCCCGAAATTGCAGAAAACGCTGTTGAGAAAGCAAGCGCAAAAATCAACTTAACAAACGGAGAGAAAAAAATGACAAAAGTAAAAAAGGTGAAAAATGCAGAAAGCCCACTTGTAATTCGATTAACGCAACAAGATTATCAGACAGGCGTTGTGAAAGATCACAACTTTTGCATGGTTGCCAAAGCTGTAAAACGCGAACATAACACAGAAGCCGATGTATCAGTCACCCGGATTCTCATTCGAGACAGACATGATAAGGAGCTATGGTACAGATACCAAACGCCAAACGATTTACGCGAAGAAATTAAATCCTTTGATCGCCAAGGTACTATAAATCCTGGTGAATATACGCTACGGGCGGTTCCACAATGGATGGCACGTGCTGTAACAAAAAAAACCGGAAAAACAACCAAAGCACCAGTTAAGGCCAAAAGACGATCCCCCATTCGCGCAAGAAACATTAGAGCGCGACCCGGACCAAGCATACATATTTGAGTATAATAATGTGGGCTATTGAATAATAATCTTTAGCCCACATTCGTTACACGCCTGTTCGCCCTTATCAACAATGATCAAAATCTGCTCACCGCAACTTGGGCACAGCGGCCAAGCTAAATCAAAATCAGTTGCGTGTGCGCTGTGATTTCCAAGCTTCTTTGTATTTTGATACATTTCCCTTTCCTTTTGCCGTGTTATAATATGTTTTCCAGTATTTCGCTTGTGCATCTACATCCCCTGTCACGGGGAGAGGTGCGGCGGCACGGCGGTAATGGATTCTGCAAAACATGGTCGCTAAATAAAGATTGCCTTTAACCTGGTCGGGCAAAATTGGCCAAGTGCTACTAACATGAGCAATAGCCTCACGTAAAAAATGGCGATGCCTGATGAAATTATCTTGAATATCTGCAATAGTTTTGGGCTCAAGTTGAAAAACGGAAAGTGCGGGGCCACCGCCATGCTGAACAAGATACGTCAAATTGCTTTCAACCAGGGCTGTACCAAGCACAAGTTCTTCTGCTGCTGCACCATCCCATCCCTCGCCTCCAGCGTCTTTCAGCATGTATAAACTTGGCCGTATAATATGAATCAAAAATTGGTTAGGATTCAGCATTTTCACGTTTCCAGGCTAAAAATTTTGCGCCTTCTTCAAGGTCAACGAATGAGTGAATGCGGCTGACAGGTGTCTCCGCCAACGGATCAATGACAAAAAGGATCGTTGCGCCATATTCCTGCTGATAGAACTGATGCCGCACCGCGTATTTATCGATCCATTTGTAGCCCCGCGCTCTCGCAAAATGCACAACTCGCCCGTCATCCATCTCTTCATTACTAAGGGCCCATAAATGCTTGTGCCCCGCAACATAAATGTCTGCGTCTTCTCCCCACAGCGCGGCTTTCTTTTGGCCATGCACGGGGTTGTACTGCGAGTGGCCCTTATGGTCATGGGCCGCATCAATTTTTATTTCGGAAGATGGAAACACCAGCTTAAATTTCGCTCTCCAGTCCACCATTGGCACTTGCTTCACATTAACTGAGCGCAAATATGTAGCGAACTCTGAATGCATCATTTCATGGTTTCCGTGAAGCCACACCACAAACGGAATCCCCGCATCTCTTAAAAACCACCGGGCTAATTTTTGCTCAGTCGGGCGGCTGATATCCTCTTCGGAATAAAGCTGGATCAGTCGGCCACTACTCCAATTGTCAGCCGTGTCTCCAATGTTGACGGCCATCATGCCGGGTGTATTGCTCAAAATATCAACATCTTTTCGGAGCAATTTAATATTGCAATTAGGGCCCAGATGAGGATCACCAATTACGGCCAGCCCAACAGGGAGATCAGATTTTACTTTAATTTCAAACCAATGCTGCGCTTTTTGATTGGCAAACTTTTTTTCAAAGCGCTTCTCAAGATGATCTAAAATTTCGCGCGCAGAAATGTCATCATCGCCAAAAGTCGGCAAACTAAAATCATCTTGCGGTTCTTCTTTCACACCGATAAGCCCGTATTCGTCGGCGCGTTTGATCCGATTGATGAAAGTGCTGAGTGGAATATTTAACTTACGAGCAGCAGCGGAGCGATTACCCTCTGTTACAACCGCATTTGCAGCGTCCTGGCAAAGCTCAAGCCATGCTGGATCAACTTTTGCATTACTCACTTATGGCCATTAAATTTGTTTCTAAGAGTGTTACAGAAATGCCAGAGCGCCGATATATTTTTATCTGTTTGCTCTTGCTGTGCCTGTAACCGCACGACGCTAACATATGTATCCCTGCTTAATAACAGATCAAGGTCTTTTTGTAGTTCTTTTACTTGGGCCTGGAGCCTGACAGCCACAACTAAAGCTCCTATCACGAAAACCAAAAGCGGTAGAACCGTTTTTATAAGATCAAGACCCATTTCACTTCCGTAACGCCTCGATTTGTTTTGTTTTGTCCTGGCTTGATCGGCTTGATCCTAGCCAAAAATTTGTCACTTGAGTAAAGGCCGCTGCCAATGTGCCTAGTAGAATATAGATAATTTCTGAATTTCCATCTGGAATGGGATCACCCAGAATGAGCCAAAGCATTATGCCAAAACCAACAACAACGAGCACAGACATTGCACAAACAGCCCATGCGTGGAGGTTGCTTTTACTCGCCATTGCCCGTGCGCTAACTCTGTCTTGCATTTCAATCCGCGCTGTTTGCAAACGCTCGTCGCTTAACTGCATCTGCAATTTAATTTGCATATCCGGGTTTGCTAGTAGTTTTTTTATCGCAGCTACGCCATCCGCCTCTGTTTTAATTGGAGAACCGACTAAACTAGATGCAGCACCAACAACTTTCTCTGCAATTTTTTCAGCGTCTTTGCCCACAAGAGAGCCAATTAAATCAGGAAGAAATTGTTGTGCTAGAGTTGTGGCGATTGGAATTAATGGTATCATTTTATGTTACCCAATTTTTTATTGCGATCGCAATACCAGCCAGGCCGCCCATTGCGATACCCATCATCGTGATTGCACGTAAACTTCCCTTGCCAAAAGACGCTAATTCAATTAATTCCAACTGATGCTTTTCAACATCATTTAATCGCTCCGCCATTGCGCCAACCTTTGTTTCCAACGCGACAAGAGAAAGCCGGATATCGCTATCTTGTTGGGACATTCGCAGCCTCTTCAATCTCGATTATTCTGTCATCCCCAATGAGAAAACCAAATTTATTTGCTCTAAAAAATATACGGATTTCAGAGATTGGCCTTGACCACCCCATGTGACTGACGACATTGCCCCACCCATAGGCTGAAACCATGCTTGGTACGCCAATCATTTCATAGCCACGTTCACTTTTAACCCAAAGCGAACCTCCGCTATTGCCAAAAATTATAGGTGAACTCGATAAAAATAAAGCTCTCCCATCGCGGTCTTTCCCGTAGCCCGATAGTAATCCGACTGTCGGAAAAGGGGGAGCCCCAAGGCCACTTCCCACCGCATACGTTTCTTGAAAGATCCAGGGGCCATCTGCTTTTTCGGGATATAATTTTCCAACGAATTGCACTGGTTTTTCTTTATCATCAATTCGGACCAGAGCTAAATCACGGAGCTTGTCATAGGCAACAATGTTTCCTGTACGCCCAGTTGTGCCGATAGCCGTGCTATAATTATTATATTCGTAAATATCTATTTTAACTGGCCGACGCATTTCCACTTCTTTTGTTTCTTGTGCGTCCGAATCAAATATCTTTTGAATACTGATTGCATTTTGAATAACATGATAATTTGTTAGAACGTAGCTTTCCCACTCTCCCTCATACATTTCTGAAAAAATGACTGTACCGCTTCCAGTACCACGGCTATTTCCCGTGGTGACAAGCACAGTTGGGTAAAGCATTTCCTTGTGCTTTTGCTTTGGCACATCTGCACTCGCCGGGAGCGCAAACACAATTAGGATCGCTACAAATAATGGGAGAATTTTCATCAGTCTGTCCCTCCGACTTTAATTTCATCTATGTAGTCCTCTTCCAGTTTTATAATGGCTGCACGTAAATTAATGTTTTCCTTTTGCAATCGCGTAAGCTCAACTGCCATCGCTCTAATTTGGTTTTCTGCGCTTACGCTAATTTCAGTCATCCGTCGCCGTCGCTTTCACATTTTCATAAATGGCGTCTAGGCGCTCCCATTCAGTTTGTTCTGCATCAATAATAGTTTGATATTTTGTTGTTGTGTTCGCATCCAAACCGCCCTCAAGAATTTTTAAACGCATCCACATAATCTGCAAGTCTTCTACAATTCTTCCATCGTCGCCAGACCATCTTGGATCAACTTCGTGACCCCTTGGCCCGCCATTCATCCAATTTGCGATGCCGCAATACCGTTCTTGTTTTGCTTCAGAAATTTTCTGATTTTTGGTTGCCATTTTTTACTCCTTTTTAATTTGCATAGAACAAACATAACCAATCAGTATAATTTGCATTCGCGTACCTTGTGGTGTCCGCATACAGCGGATTTCCCCCAGAATAAAATAGTTGCAATTCTGCTCGAAAATGAGTTGTCCCATCTACATTATTGGAGTGAGTTCTAATCACGCCTTGGCAGTCACGGTATGCTTCGGCCATGTTTTGTTTTACATTAATCGCGTAGCCAATCCAATTTGTCGCGTTCGTTTGGGTGCTTGTGTTGAACCAGACACATGAAGTGTCAGACGCATTCACCCCTGCTGGTTTGCTTCCAAATCCTGTAGATGAATTAAGCAACGGCATCGTGTAATTGTTGGTCACCATATCATCGATGTCTGGACACAAGTCGCTATCCCCTGCTCCCACATCCCAACTATGTCCAGCCACCGCCAATTCCATTGTTCCGCCATTGTTGAAAACTCGCACCATCACATGATTTCTTCTACGCGCAAAAAGGTGAGGATTTCGCATAAAGACATTATTAAACTCGGCGGCAGAAGTTCCTACATCTCGCGTCCCATCGCCATCCGGCACAAGATTTTCACCAATGGAAGACAAATCTGCTCCGCTGCTGGCAGCAGCCCACTTGATTCCAGAAGCCTCTGAACTGTCAGCGACTAAAACGTGTGTGTTGCTTCCCACACTTAATGCACGTGGATCGCCACTTCCGTCGCCAACCAGGATCGAGCCTTTGGCTGTTACGTCGAGTGTGCCAACCGCTGACGTACCTTGGCCAAGAAGCACATGACCGCTGGCTAATGAACTTGCGCCCGTACCACCATCGGCTACGGCTAAATCGGTAATGCCATTGATTGTACCGCTGTCAATATTCACATTGGTCATTGCATTATTGCCAAAATCACTTACGGCATTAATATCAAGTTCTTTGTCTATTTGGATTTTTTCACTACCGTTACTTGTTACAAAAGTAACATACGCATTTCCGGCTTCTTTAATTTCAAGCGCGGCTGCGTCATTATCGGTTAGGGTAATATCCATTTGTGTGCCATCCGCCGAAATTGAATCGAGCGCGATATCTCCGACATTTGTAATATTCCCATCACCAACACTTAAACTTGTGCCAGCTATTGCCGCAAATGTTCCGGCGGCTGCACTGTTAGCACCAATAATTGTGCCATCAACGGCTCCCGAATCAATGTTAACATTCGTCATAGCATTTGAGCCAAAATCTGATGCAGCATTAATGTCCAGGGCTTTATCAACTTGTATTTTCTCGCCACTGTTCGTCGTCACAAACGTCATGTATGCCGTCGAGCCTTCTTTAATTTCGAGAGCCGCAGCATCATTGTCCGTAAGCACAATATCAATTTGCGTTCCATCAGCCGAAATTGAATCAAGTGCAACATCGCCAACATTGGTGAGGTTAACATCTGACAAGCTGGTTGCGCCTGTCACGGTTAGTGTACCGTTAACGGTTAAAGCGCCAGACGCTAACCCAATCAAATCTGTGTCATCGGTATGACCAATATTTGTGCCGTTTATTATCACGTTATCTGTGGCCAATGAACCGCTGACAGTGTACGCCCCGGTTAGCGCAACACCATCAATCCATTTGGCACTGGATGAATCATATATAAGCACACTACCGTTAGCCGGGCTTGTAATATTAGCATCTGTGGCCCCTGCAATGGAGGCTACTGCCCCTGCTGTTGTAAGAGCCGTACCATTTGAATCATAGAGAATATATTTATTGGCTTGATCGGATGCTGTGTCCGCGTAAGGAAATTCTAATGGCCCTGACGTTCCTGTGCCACTAGTTGTACGATTCACATTTACTGGCAATTGAATATTTCGAGATGACGCGGTTTCAAGCTGCTGATCGTTAATCGCTAACCTGTCTAAATCATCATTAATACTTGCCGCTTTAAAGTCACCGCCCGTTGTATAATCGGAGGTTCTTTCAATCGCCTGATTGCTTTCAATGGTGACAATCGTGCTCGACGCGGGAGCATTGCCTGACGTAAAGGTAATACTGCCTGTACCATCCGCAGACAAAGTTGTTGTGTAATGCGTTGTTACCGTCTTCAAGGTTGAGCCTACATAAACGCGGATATCGGCACTTGCCAGCACCTTAAACGAAAAGCTGTACGGCCCCAAACTTCCGCTGCTGGTAAATTGGACTCGCCTGTGAACTGCATTTACTGTAATAGCCATTGTCTACTTCCTATATATATAATATTACCTTTTGACATTTTAGTTAACCTTAAAACTTCTATTATCTTCCTTTTCGTTTTTCTTCATTTTTTCAACAGTATCTTTTGCTTTGTTTGCAATATCTACCATTTTAAAAATTAGCTTATCTGTAAGTTCTGTTTTCTGTTCGGGTAATAGCTTTGGACTTACTAAAATTACATCAATAGATTTCCTGAGATTACGGAAATCTTCTTCAAACCCTTTTATAACTGCGGATTCGGGATAGACATTGCTAAGTACCAGTTTTTTAGCCCGGTCTATATTTAAACGGTCTATTCGCTTGCTAATGGAAGCAATAACTTTGTTTGCATCATTAAGATCATTCCAAAACTCAGTAAGTGGCGCTAATGAAAGGTTGGGATACCGTATTATAAAGGAATCAAGAAAAGCGCCTTGTAAAACTGAACGGCGCGGCAACGCGGGTTCGTCTACAACTTCTGTCGCACCTAAAACACGGTCCACAAGATCAAAGGCTCGACGGCCCAATGTACCGGACATACTACCCACAAAATTTTCAATGCCTATGGGTGAAACGATACGTCCTGTCACTCCCAAGTCATCAAATCCTCTGGCAATCGCTTTGGCACTTTCTGATGTATATATTGTTTGTTGATCGACACTTAACAAACGCTCTTGGTCCCTTGGTATAAGTGGCCCTCCTCTAAAAATATCGTAATTCGCTAAGTTTTCTATTAAAGGAGATAATGCCTGGGGAACAAGACCAGACCCCGTATCTGACCATAATGGATCTAAAAACGCTTTTTTCATATTTGGCAAAGTCATCTTCGTTTCACCATGTGCAATATCTAATATTCTCTCAGCATATGTTCCGAAAATTATACCTTGCTCAAATGCCTTTGGAATCCGGTACACCGTGTCGCCCGACTGAACAATAAAAAATATGTCTTTTTGCCAATCGGGTAGATTTCTATACACTTCGGCTTTTTCGGGGGTACTATGATTATCGAACCACAAATAAACGGCGGGAGCCGTAATTAGCATCGCAGATTTAATAACTGCTTTTTTAGGGTTGTCTCTAAACTCTCTTGCTAATCTATCCCACCCCTGGACACGGGCATTTGTAAAGGCTGAGATCATATTAATAGCCCTCATTTGATCGCCCATTCTCGCAAAATCCAAAGTTACTTCTCTAGAACGATACGCGGCTTCGGCTATCGCATTAGGACCATCCCCCAATTGTCTTTTTGCTGCTTTAAACTCACCAACGCGAGTTGAGTTTTCAAAAACATCAGACATAAAACGTAAAAACCTTAATGTATTAAGCGGATTTACAACATTTGCCGCAGTTTTCAACAGTCCCGTTTGTTTCGTTAATTCTTCAAGGTTTGTATTCAAATATTTCCGGTCAATATCTACAAAAGTAGCGTTTGCTCCTCCATTTGCGACCCATTGTTTATAGGATTTACTCTTGAAACCCATTGCCAGGAAACCTTCAAGCCAGCTTACAACAGGAATATACCCACTTTTTGAATAGATCGCCGCTGTTATATTATCCCGCATCATATTTTTTACGAAAAATGCAGGGTCTAAAATGGCCCCGGCACGTAACACACGGGCCGGAACATTCATCACCTTAGTAACATATCCAACCTCTTTGGGTTTTGCGTTATTTAAAATCGCCGCTATTTCTGGATCAGGCGCTTCGTATATTTGAGCTTTCCCATCGTTATACACAACAAACGTGCGGTCACTTTCAGGAGCGGCTTCTCTTCTAAAAATAGTTAGCTCATCAGGATTATTTTCTACGCCACCCCGAATTGTTTTAGAAAGCCCTACCTCTTCCGGTTTTACTTTAATCGCTTTTGTTTTTGGGTCTAATTTTGTAAACAACAATCCATTTGGGTCTAGGTCAATCATTGCCGTTGCCATTCGATTTCTTTCAGCTAATTCCGAATAGCGATAAGTATCCGAAATTATACTTTCTAATGGATCGACAAGATTGCGAGTAGAATCTTTTTCGACACCTTTTATGGTCTTGATCGGTCTTTTAGACCGCGCACCAGGCGCACTGGATTTACCATCATCCATTTCCCGATACATTGGGACATAATCTTTGTTTTTCTTCAGTATCGCTTCATACTGTTTTTTTGTAAGAACGCCTGTATCGGCCAGTTGTTTTAAAACATTATTTTGATAATCTACAACCTCTTCAAAAGTTTTAGCAAACAATCCATCTTTTTTATGTTGGCCGACCAAAGCTTTACGATCAGCCATGTCAATGTTTGTGTTAATATTTCGCTTCTCTAATTCCATTGCCCGTCTTGCGATTGAATACGCTGTAAACTCTTTCAGTTGTCCATGTACGGGTTTAAGAATATCCTGTAATGAACGTCCCATCGTTTCCCGTGTATAGTAATCAGTCGGCCCAAATTTTAACGCAGCGGTAGCGCGGCCTTCACCGACGATATTTGTCCTCCATATTTTATAAGGATCATTGTGCGCGGCAAGGTCTTCATTTCCTTTAAGCTCTTTAACTACTCGCCCAAGAGGGTGGCCACGATCAATAAAGCGAGTATATACCTCAGCAAATGTCAATCTTTTGTGGGGGCGGGTTTTTGGACTTATATTTTGTAATATTCGCTCACTCGACGTTTCCGCTACCGTTTTCGCCTGTGTTACCGGAACTTCTGAACCCCGCAGCCCGGCATTTGCTGTTGCAAGAAAATCTGCTTTAACTTGCCCACCAGCGCGTAATGCTTTGCCAGCTAGATCAAGTATTCCTTGTACCGCTGGGCCTATGACAACACCAGGGGCCGCTACCACCAAACGAGAACGTAAATTGCCAACATTCCCGTCTGGCTCATCCATCCATTCCGCAATTGTATCTGCATACGCAAGAGCCGTTTCACCGCCATATTCCTTGGGAATTATTTTAAACATATCTAAAACAGTTTTTGCTAATTCTTCATCAGCAGTTACAAATTCACCAACCGCACCGCCAATGGTTGCTCCTATATATTTGCCTCCAACGCCTAGTGCTCTGACTAATTTCATTGCCGGAACAATACCAATCAGCGATTGAGTTACATCTGAGGAAAATTCACCAATTCGACTAGAGTCAAGCGCAACATAATTATTAGGAAACAAATAATCTTCCGCTGCTTTACGATTGTCTTCACCGATCACTAGATCTACGGCTGCATTTACGGCTTTAGTACCGCCAGCAAGAATACCCTCACTACTTTCCACGGCCCCTTCCCATACCTCTTCAAGACGATCAACAACGTCTTCTAAAACAGTTGTCTCCTCGCCCTCCGCAGGGATTTGGTTTTGCGCTGGTTCTTGCTCAACCATATTTTCTACAGAAAAACCTAATTTTTGAGCAATTTCACTATCAGTAAGGTCTGGGTATTTTCTCCGTAGAAACGCCTGATATTTGGGGTCTTGTAATAAGATTTCGTTAGCCATTACTTACAACCCCAATTCTTCTTTATAAAACTCTATCGTTGTAATGAGCCTTTCCCTGTCTTGCTCACTGAGTCCTTCCTGTAATAACTCTTGCTCCGCTTTCGCAAGCGATGAGCGATATTCCTCTTGTTGTTGTTGTTCTTTTTGGTCAACTGTTTCAAGGGTTAGTTCAGCCTCTTCTCCAAATCCTTCGATTGGCGTTGGTAAACCTTCCATACGTAATTTAATGGCTTTGTTAATATAAGAATTTTCATCAGTCTGATCTAAATCACCCGTCCAATCTTCATTCTTTGCGTCTTTTCCAAGGATTTTTATACGAACATCTTGAAAAGCTCTACTCGCTGCTCTTTGAGCAACGGGTGCGTCTTTATTAGGCCAACGAGTCCCATCAAGACCAAGAATACCAACATCAATACCAAACTTAATAAAGATCACCCGACGAGCATTAGCAAGCGCCTCTGTTACCTCTGTTTTCTGGGCTGCGGCAAATGTTCGATATTCAGAAACAATAGCGTTAATATTAACGCCGTGGTTTCCGGTATGTGGCAGACCAAGGTCCCTCGCTTGTTGCATTATAATCTTTCTCTTTTTTAACCAAGATTTTTTAGTAAATTGACCTGTCAAAATATCGTTGAGTGTGTTGTGAAAAAATTGATCTTGCTCTGCTGTTGGCTGTTTTTCCCCCTCTGAATTTTGTTGCGTGTGACTTGCAAAAGCGGCATTTAAATCAGCAAGTAACGCGGTTTTGGTAAAATCAGCATCATCGCCCTCACCCGCCTCTCGCGGAATAACAATAGATTTCATTATCAAACTTCGGCTATTATCATACCAATCTTGAACGGATTGGTTTTCAGTAGGCCCATACTGTATTTGATCCCATATAACACTATGGCTTACTTCAATGCGATCCGTTCTCTCCTTTTCTTTTGCCGCATCATCAACCCTTTCCAGGTTTTTAAGCTCATCATGTTTTTTCCTTAATTCAAGCGTAACAGCATATTGATCCCTTTTATCCAAGTTATTAAAGACGCTTTGCAAAACATCTCTTGGTTCAGCGGACTCTTCAAATTCTTGGCCGTCTTTTGGAGCAAACACTTCTCTACCAAAGCTACTTTGATTTAGACTTTGTGCGGCATCTAATAAAGTTATATCGCCATAGTCACCGCGCATTATACTCTCTACAACATATTGTTGCTGTGCTTCTAAAACATTTTTATTAAAAAGATCATTAAATTTATCAATGTCCGCGAGTGTGGCTCCATTATTTTTAAGATGTTCAACTTGTCTTGCTCTTTGCGCTTCCAAATCTTTAAAAGGGCTATTTCCTGGCGTATAAAGAAATCCAGAAAATTGGTTTTCTAGTCTTGACACCTCGGCTATTTCGCCAGCCATAATAACTGCAAAACTTCTTGCTTCATCTTTTTGTTTTTTAAAAAACGCTTTTGAAAAAGCTAAATAGCCTCTATTGCGTTCTGTAAATAAATTTGCACGTAGCTTGGCTGCTGATCGTGGTGAAATTGAATTGAGAATATCAACGTAGCTTTCACCAACACCGTCAATTTGTTCTAAATACATTTCCGGTGTCATGTTTGGATCCGCTGACGCTTTCGCGCTTTCTTCCGCTAACGCTGCGGATGCTAATACACCATAATTATCTTCTACAACAGCAAGCCCTGCTTGGTGCGCTGCTTGTTGAAAAATTGAAAACGAATCAGCTTTGCCTGGAAGACTAATAGGCTGTCCAAGCTCTTTTGCTATTTCAATTTCTTCCAGCGTAGGGGCCCGTACAGCGCCAAAAGAAGCCCCTGCTGCTTCCGCTTTTTTCGCGGACATTTTGTTCATAGAGTCAGAAAAACTATTCGCTCGGACGCTTATATCGTTATACATCGCTATGGTTTGATCTAGCTCTGGATTCGATAAAGGCACAGATACGGACATCGCGGCTGGAGATACGGATCCTTCTAATAATGATCGTCTAGGCATCCCTTTAGGCATTATTTATACCCCGGATAGCTGGTGGGATACATTGGAGAGCTGACAGGCTGAAAACTAGAAGTGGGTGGCGTGGAAGTTGAAGGGATTGCCGTTTGCGAATATCCCATTAACCCCTGGCCGATTGCAGTCAAAGCCCCAAAATAACCAGACCGCCGTGCTGATTGACCCGCTTTTCTGACTTGCTGTGCTTGATTTAATTCCATTCCAGCTTGTGCCAACCCTTGCTTGCGGACAATTGTGGCATTGGTTTCGGCCATTGCAAAATTTGTTGCACCAACGTCAAGAGCTTGAATTTTTAAACCCATTGGATTACCCGAAAATGGATCCATTAAGCCTGCTCCCGCTGCTGCATTTATTCTTGATTGATAGATTAATGTAGCCTCCAACTCATCTGCGGCCCGTTTTTTATATTCCAATGATTTTTGGCGACTTTCAAAACGAGTCCAATCAGCCTTAACTTCTAACGCCCGTGCCTGGCCTTCAGCTTGCGCGGCTGCTGCACGGCCTTTTTGAACGGATGAAACGGCGGAAACGACTGCCATTGCCAATGCTGCCCATGCCATATCTATACCCCTTTAATCGGTTGCAACGCTGACACGGTAATCCAATGATAACAGTGTCATAAACAAAGGTTGTGTTTGGGTGACTTCAACTTGGCCTTTAAAATCATATCCCAAAAACGGACCAATGCGTTTTGTTCCGGTAAATTTTACAATTCCAGCATCTAGCGCCATATCATCAAAACGACGAAAAAATAGTTCCTTGCCGTTTACGGCCATGCTTTGCGTGTTATCCATAATTACACTTGCTTGTACGATCCTCTTTTTATTTCCCGTAACAGGACCAGACGGCAATCGCGTTTCAACGGGCATTGTTCGCACCAACGGTGTTGTTTTTGTTGCACTTCCCGCTAGTAAATCGGTAAAGGATGGAAATTCTAAGCCAATTTCAAGATATGTATCTGCGGTCCTATCACTGACAATTGTATTACTAGCTACCGTTTTGCTGGCCAAAACGCTATCGTCCGCAATAACTTCAACCTCAAAATCTTCAAGCTGATTAATCCCGCTATTAACGGTTGTGGTTGATGGCAAATTAGCGGCGGCGGCTGTAAATTGTTTTGCTGCATCTGTGGTATAATTGCTATCAAACACCTCGACATAATAGACCTCTGTATTTGAAAAGTTTGTCTTTGCCAGGCGTGTGGTATCGCTACTGGTCACAGTCAAATTATCCCGTCCAATTGTTGCCCGTGTGACTGTTACAACGGCGCTTGACGCTGATGCAGAAAAATTAGCATTGCCATTAATGGCAGCGGCTAAGTTTGTTGCTGTCTGATTATTAGAAGTTGCACTAACCCACTTATCCGTTGTGGCGCTTCCGGCACTTGTAAAAGTAACCGTATCGCCATCCTGTTTTGTAAGGATAATTGTGCTTCCAACGGCAATATTTGCATAATCTGATACCGTAATTGTGCAAGTTGCTTCATCCGGGACTGTTCGCTTTATCACTGTGTAGGTAATCGGCGCATCCGCATCTTCAACTTGAACATCGAGAAATGTGCCATCTGTTGTCAGTAAACTAGGGGCAATCACATTTTGACTTCTCAATATAGAAAAAGCCGCCATTGAGCCATCGCCAGAATTTACCAAAAATAACAAATCACCCTCATCCACATTCGTTCCGCGCCGCATCGCCATTCGCGTAGGGGTTTGTAAAAGATGCGATGATAAAAGCGAAATATCATTTGAAACATAGGACCCTTCCACATCAAGAAAAAGAAACTCACGTATTGCCTTGCCGCCGCGTTGCAAATGTAATGTTCCGCCCTCCGTAGAAACAGGCATCGTTCCTTCTTTTGTCCCTCTGGTTGTACTTGGTTTGAAAATAAAGGACGTTGGTGTTAATGGTTCACCGTCAAGCTGCGGCACAATAAATTCTGTGCCTGTTGTAAAGACTTGAAGATCACGCCCGGAGAATATACCCACACAAGCATTAACTTGATTGGTATCAATGGTGGCTTGCAATGCCTCATCATCGAGCGATTGCCCTGCATCGAAATTAAAGAAAAGCCCCACCCGTGAGCCCCATATTGTTGTGGGGAGGGATTGAGAACCGCCAATCATTAACCGCCCTTCATGGAAAGTTGCAGTTTTTGGCCAGCCCTTGCTAGACGACCAGGCATCAACATAGCCCGTTTCCAATGTCCATGCTCCGCTTGCAATTGCAGACGTTGAGAAAAAGGGAACTTCTGTAACTGCACTAACAACGGTACTAGACGTAAACCCTGTTATCTTTGCCCTGCCAAAATTATCATTCGCTTGAATATATTGATTTACGTGATCTGAGGTAAATACACCGCTGCTGGCGGTTAATGTAATATTCCCCGTCACCGCTGAAGGAGTAAGGGTTGCTGATGGCGTTGTGGCTGCGGGAACAAAATCATATTTGGGAATAAAGTCATAAGCGATATCGCTCACTGTCCACGTTGCATCATTTGCTCCCCGGACAATTTTTATAGACTGCATCGTTTCCTCAAACAATAAAATTGTATCGGCGCTTTGTGTCCACCATAAATTAGACAATCTTGCACTTGTCACGCCATCCGTTACACCGCTAACACTTGAGGAGCAATCAAGGAAATCATTGCCCGTTCCGTTAATATTAGTAATTTGAACGCCCTCTTTAAAAATATAAGCGCGTGTCCCGGTAAACAGAAACATATAGGTTTGGGTTGTGGAAAAAGCGAAATTGGCTAAACGCACCCCGGATTGTGGTGCAGCAACGGATGGGATTGTAAAAACATATCTAAGCCCTGGGCGTCTTTCTACAGAGCCTTGGGGTTTGCAAATGACGTTTCGAGCTCTTTCTAACGCACTCTCGTATTGTTTGAGATCAATTCGGCCTCTTAGCTCCGGGTTAATCTCTCCCACCGCAAAGTTCGTTTGAACTTTAATAACTCTGCCCATATCACCCTGTCATCCTTACATCGACAATAGGATAATCGGAAATAAATTCGGTACTCGAACCTTGACCATCAACTGTTGCCGCTTGGCGAAAATATCCGCCTCGCCCTGCATCTGATGAATTGCCAATGGCAACTCTTTCCCAATGCTGCGCTTTGCTGATTTGGTCGGTAACGGGTTCCGCTAAATGCCAAGCCATCGCATATTTTAAAAGCTGAATAAAGTAAGACGGCATCTCGGCTTCTAGCGGAATTGCTTGATAGTCAATTGTAATATCTTCGTAATCTGATTGAATTTCTTTTTCGTAGAGCTCCCATCCTCCTGTAACCGTCCGGGCTCCCACCGCGCTTGAGGCAAAGACCGCCCTTGGAACTCCTGTTAAGCTATCTGAAGGCATTGGATAAGCATAATTCCATTCATTAACAGGAGCCGTTGCTGACCGTGCAAGGTCTACTTTTTTAATACTAAAAGACCACGCATACATTGACAGCATCATTGCCCGAATATCCGGGTACAATGCTTCACAAATACCAGCTTGCGTTGAACCATCTGAAAAAGATGAAATTGTGTTCTCGCCTAAAAGGGTTAAAGCATGAGAACAAATCGAAACGTCAGTATCATTAATTGCCATACTTAATCCTTATAAAGAAATGACCGGGGCGATAAGGAGAACGCACGGAGAGGAAACCACCCCGGTCACGGTAACTTTAGTCTGAGTCTGTTGCGCTAACCGCCGTACCGTCCCCGGTATCGACTACGCCAGACGCATTAGAAACAACGGGTGCTAATGAATATGTACGTGTGCCCCCTGTTGAAGCGTGGATGTAAATTAAATCCCCTACCTTCAACAAATCAGAAGCATCATTAAAATAACCAGAAGCATCAATTGCAGTTTTTGCGTCAGTGCTGGTATAAGACCAAATTTGGGGAGCATTCCCCGCTTTGGACTGACCACCTATGGGCTGTAGCCCTGCTACTGCATAAGCCATTCGTTTACTCCTATTCTCTACAGGTTAATTTAACAATTCCAGAATCATCTATGGCCACGGCTCCGGCACTTAGCATACAATTCGTAAGCCAACTTGCTTTTTCTGGGACATAGTTAATTTCGGTTTTAATGCCGATACCTTCCGCATATCCAACAGCGTCTTTATGCCATGCAAACAATGAACGATCAGAAGACCCGTCAATCGCAAGTCCGCCTTCGTCCATGTCACCAAGCATAATTATTTTGAAACCCATCCAGGATCCAACACTTCCATCCATCAGATTTCGTGCCGCTACATAGTCGATGCTAGTGGCCTGACTTTCTGATAAGAGTGAAGCGAGTGAATCCGCATGAATCGCCATATAACGATCTGCTGCGGGAACATTCTGCCCATCTAAGAGGCGCTTTGCTTCACGCACCTTTGCGAAATTCAAATTCGTATTTGAACCACCGATACTGTTAGCAACGGTTAAAGATGTTGAAGACGCTGTAAGTGCATCCAATTTAATTTGATCGATTCGACGACCAATTGCATTTGATACAACTTGCACCAACTCACTACGTTCATCATAATTGACTTTTTGTTGGTCAAAAATAGATGTGTATTCGGGTGCAGCATAGTCGGTAAGGGTCGCAACCGCATTGCTATGGGTCACGTTAAGCGGCACCACATCGGTGGAGGGTATGTGTACGGTAGCACTTGCTGAACCAATCTTCGGAAATTGCACCGTAGACCCCACAACGCCCGTTCTTGAACGACATGAGCCGCCCAATTTTTGAACGCTTTGGTACGCCTGTTTTACTTCGGCTGCAAAAAGCTTGGTAAAGTTTGTGCTTAGAGATACTGCCATCTCAAAGCTCCTTATTTTAAGTTAAAATTTGATCGCCATACAGGTGGGGAACAAACTCCGGCTGTGGCTTGCAAGTAGGTTCTTGCCGTTACCAACCGACTCAAAGGTTTTGAGGTAGGGTTACATTCACAATTTCAGATGTGTATCAATATGTCAATAGTCTTTTTGTTATGTTTTGGCTATAGACTTACTATTAATTAAAATGTATCAAAGATGCGCCTTAGAATATATGCACGACCCATTGATAAAATAAAGTAGCAAAGCGTGATCCACCCTGCGACTGCGGGTGTGGGAATTAATCCAAACAAAGGCAACGCAAAATATGTAAACGCCCAACTCACAGCCAATCCAATCACAGCATTTGTGCCAGATTCAACAAAACTTAATAGTTTGGATTGTTTAACTGCGTCGCCGCGCATATTTGTCATGCCAATATTTACTCGCGGTTCGCAATTGCGTATTAATCATTCTAATCAACTCACACTCTTCACGAATAACATTGTGATATCCCGTTGCAAGCTCATTATCGTCTTCGTTTATCAGAACTTCGGATAACTCGATCACTCGGTCTATATGATCGCAGCTATCCGGGGGAATATTTGGTTTATCATTAATGCGGGGCACAAAACATTATCCTAACCCTGGCATATGCCCTTCTGCTTTGGGATCCATTTTTTCAAGTTGGCGATATACTTTCTGACGATACGCTGGATCTGTATTGTATTTTGGATCCGCAATTAAGCTTTCAAGCTCTGCCTGAGTTGGAACATCTCCCGCATCTGGCGATGCTTGAATAGGAATTGTCTTCTCACCATAATATTGCCGCAATCGCGTTAAGGCGCGGATACCGTTTGCTGTTCCGCCCCAAACTTTAAATTCTTCAAAATCATCTTTTGTCCAAGCCCCCTCTTTTAACATTTCCTGGGCCCATTTTACGTGACCATTAATTACCGCTTGCCCATCCGGGCCAAGCTTTTCAAGTTCGGCTTCGCGGTTAAATTTGTCTTCTTGCTCTGCATCTTCCGGCATATTCTGAGCAACAAGGCCGACAATGGATTCAAAATCATCTTGTGTTAGGCCACGATCTGCGGCGACCTTTTTAAAGGAGCTTAACAACGCATCATCTTCTGCTACTTTGTTGTCAAGAAATTTAAGATCATACGTCCCGTCATCCGGCACGATATGCTTACCGTTCCGTAATTTCTTATACAACTCATCTTGACTTTTCGCCAAACCCTCATAATCCGGTCCTTTATCGTCATTCCAAAACCTTTCTGGCAACCATTCTGGTCTGTCATCACCCGTTGATGGATCTGTATGCGCTGGCTCTGGAGCTTCTTCTGCTGGAGCCGCATCTTCTCTCGATACGCTCTCCGCCGTTGATAATAAGCCCTCTTGGGGTGAAGTTTCGGCGGTATTTTGTTCTGTTGTTTCCTCTTGACCGTTTTCATTCTCAGCCATTACATTCCTCTCGCTCTATTGGCTCTCATTAAAATTTCCCGTACTAACGTGTTTTGCCCTTCTCTAAAATATCCAAAATCAGGACTGTATCCAGGAGCCCAAGAAGGTTGCCCAAGATAAGCATTTGTAAGCCATTCCAACATCTTTTCTCCGTCTGGAGAATCAAGGACATGCGCTATTGCGCGGTCTAACATTCCCTGCTCCGTATCCGATTGAGGCGGAGGAAGAGGTTGTTCAGCATTAACGCCCTCCCATCCCGGCGCATTGATATCAATAATTTCAGCCATTAAGCCGGACTTTCATCAGGCGGCATTTGTTGAGCGCCCACTTGCTGTGCCATTTGCTGTGCCATTTGTTCCATTTCGGCTCTCTCCTCTTCGCTTGTTCTCAATTGCATTGGAACCCCTAAACGATCCGCAACCCAATCGGAAATTGCATCCATTTTCACTGTTGCTATTCCCGCTGGTCCCATTTGTGTTGCTATTCCCATCCATTGCATAACATCTTGCACATCATCCATATTCTGCGCTTGCGCTAATGGTGATACCGGAACGACTTTAATATCCTGTCCGTTAACTTTTAGATCCAGTTTTGGAATAATTCGCGCCTCTTCCATGACCGCCAAAGAACGCACTACAATTGGAACCATCGTTTCGGTTATTAAACGACCAAACGCACTTCCTAAATTTGTGGCAAGCTCTCGCATCCTTTCAACAATTTCGGTAGCACTTCGTGCGCTCATATTATCAGGAGGAAGGCTATCATCGAGCAGTATGCGTTTTATGTTTAATCGTAAATCTTGCAAAACGATTTGCGTTAATTGCAAATCTCCGGCTCTTTGCAGAGGTTGCAAAGATGGTCCTTGTGGCCCCGCATTTCGCGCAACGGGAACAACTGCACCGGGAACAATTCGGATTGTTTGTGGATTTAAAACGCCATCATCAACTGCGGTATATACTCCGGCAATATTCAAACTGGCATTTTTTAAAAGCAATTCTACAGTTTTATTAAGAGATTTAATATCATCAAGGGCTTGAACAACCGGACCCCTTCCATAAACCTCCCCACTGGCTTTCATGTAACGGCTCACAACCCACGGCGATGTTTTTAAATAGCGATACACAACCATATCGTTTGTGCCTTCGTTGCTTTTGTGACAAATGTAATAATCAAAACCACCGTCTTTAACATTAACGATTGTGCTTTCCTGGAGCTCAACAGGCTCTTGCGGTTTATCTTCTAACATTCTTTGCATGGGCTCAGATAATTTAGCATCTGGCCATTCGCGGGTTATATTTTCAACTGACATTCGTATTTTGCGATACACATTTTCAACAACGCCGCCCGGACCCTCTTCCAATGCAACTTGAAATTGTGGAATCGCCCGAAAGTTAATCGGCTTTAACGCTGTTCCCGGTTGAATTAACATAATGCCTGTGCCAACAGACAAATCCATTAAAAACTCACCAAGAGCAAGATCGAAATTAGTTTGACGAATGAGAGTAAAAAACCTATCCGTTAATTCCTGGCAACCGTTTCGCACATCAGCATCCATTTCTGATGGAATATCAATTCCAGGCTGTAGCGCCATCCAATGTTTATCAGGCGGAAATAATCCAGATTGCAACCGATTTGCAAACCGCTGGACACCATGCACCGCCGTAGAGTCAAAAACTTTACCTGTTTTATGTTTCCCAGACGTTCCTGATTTCCAACTGCCATCATACAAATTGCGCTGCGGTAGAGCATATTCGTAACATTGCTCGTATAGATCACGCCAATTCTCTTTGGCGGACCAGGCCGCATCAAAACGCTTTTTTATTTTTTCAACAGATTGTGAGGGTTTTCGCCTAGATCGTGCTGCCATAATCTTTTCTATTAAATATTGAACCAGAAGAACCTAACGTAGAAGCGTCTGTATTTGCTGTTGCTAATAAAGGTCGCCGCCGTTGTCTTAAATTGCGCTTTTCCCCTGCCAACACAGCCGCATCATCAAACAATGGTGATTTTTCCGGCGGACTTACAGTAGGAGAAGCGGTAGCGTCACCAGTAGGCATTTGCGATTTGATCTGTTTGCCAAGCGCTTTCATTGTCTCGCCAGAAGTAATTTGGTTGGGAGCGCCAACATTGCCGGGTGTGCCTCCACCTTGCGCCGGACTCATTCCACCGTGAGGACCGCCATCTGGAAGTGATGGTTTACCCAAACCGCCCAAACCGCCCAAACTGCCCAAACCGCCCAAACCACCAGCGCCACCAACACCACCTGTCATTTAATTTGACCCCGTTTTCTTTTTAAAAGAAACATTCCCAAGCTGTTGTTGATCGGGAACACCAAGATATGCGCTTTGCGTATCCAGCAAAGGATCAACTGACAAAAGCTTGCGCCTACCGCCTTGTCGCCGCGCTCGTTTACGTGCCGACAACGCCTTGGCATCTTCTGCGGCGTTAGCGGCGATACGGTCTTCCTGTTCTTTCTGTAACCGTAATAGTTCGGGATCAGGTCCCGGAGGAGGTGGAGGTGCTTTGGGTGTGCTTAATATTCCGCCCATCTTTAATCCTTGCAAACATAAAAAAATCGTGTCCATCCGGGCCATATTGTTTTAATAGACCCTCCTTTTTAAAATACATGGATTCAATCCATTTTCTAGCCTGTAAGTTTCGTGAATGTACGGTGCACTGAAGGCGAATCATATTTAATTCCTCAATATAAATATTAAACATTTGCCGTGATACGCGATGAAAGGTACGTGCAAAGCGCGGTAAGCGAACATCTGTTAACATCCAAACCTCTCCAACCCCGTTCCATAGCGGCACAAGACCAAAAGCGCACACCGGGCTACCGTTTGCGACACCGCACCAGGCATAACCAATGTTTTTATAAGCATCCGTAAGGCTGGCATAATTAGCCACATAATCTGGAAAGACACGATCCCATTTGCGGAGCTGCATTAGTTTCAAAAGAGGGGATTCAAACTCAATTAATTTTCGCTCTGAATTTAATCCGAGAGCGTGATTGAGAGCATTAATATCGTTAAGCATCGTAGAGATCAAAATCCATTTTTGCCTGTGGGTGATGGGTCCAGGTCATAGGTCGTCGCGTCATGCGTTTATGTTCTCCGCCGCCCAACACCAGATAGCCATACGCATCTCCGACATGGGAGTGTTCATTTTTGTTAGGGACATCTTTAAATCGTTCCTGTCCGGCTCCGATTGCGACGCGAGAGAAATGATAGCCCCCGGCAAGGGCTTTACGAATCCGCGCACATTTACGGTTCACCAATAAACCCGGCTTTT
>Ga0098036_1000208_pt1 | contig 27850 bp, 47 predicted proteins | sample 4_EtaG_FD_77064 | JGI IMG/M metagenome (GOLD analysis project Ga0098036, IMG submission 77064) | Marine viral communities from the Subarctic Pacific Ocean - 4_ETSP_OMZ_AT15127 metaG | ecosystem: Environmental > Aquatic > Marine > Oceanic | place: Pacific Ocean | collected 2015-01-07 | reverse complement strand
TACAATAATAATAACGAGCTGCGACTAGGGGGGCCGGGGGGTCAGTTCCAATCCAGAACGGACTGCCAGCGAGTTCTAAAATGGTACGGACTAAGTTCCAATCTGGCACGGACTAGGTTCCAAACTAGAACCTGGCAGGTTCCAAAACAGAACCCGCTATGGTTGTGGGTTTCAAAGTGGAACGAAGAAAGTGGGGTGTGTGTGCCTGATAGGGTACTCCTGATGAATCAACACAGCCCCACTAACGCCAACCAATACCCCAAACCAACAAGCATAAATAACCTAATACTTATTGCAAAGTATTCTAACATTTCAAAAGTTAGATGGTTTATACTAACCCCATCAGATGCACAACAGCACTGATACCAACAAACCAAAGGGACACAGACAATGAAAGCATATCTATATCACGCCCATAAGTATCAACAGGTTGACGGCAAAAAGCAGATCGTTCAGATCCAGCGACATCATCAGGATATAGTCCACACGATACCAGTAAAAGGTGTACGCGAAGCACGCAAAGTAGCCGCGCAATACAATGCCACACCTTGGAATTTCTAAACCCACCCAAGCCCACAGCCCGCACCGGATGACGCCGCGCGGGTTTCTTGGGCAGTAACACCAACACAATGAAAGGGACACACACAATGAAACCATCAGAGTATTTGACAGACGCATATGTGGAAATGGTTGGGCAATTATTTGGTGACGTTTACCAAGACTGCGCGCCATGCGCAATGGAGTTGATGATGTCGCACGGTCATTTAATGGACGATTATCAGCGCAAGGCATTATCTACATTTATTGAGTTTTGGGATGCGCTGGAGAATCTTGAAAGGGGTAGGCAATGACAAACGAACTTAGCGGAGGCGCTACATATGAACCAGTGGACGGCCAGACTCACAACGGCCAACAGGTCTACATTTTCAACAGCCCGTGTGAGTTTATGTGCGATAGGCATGAAGTTAGTTTGCAGGACGTAAAGTTTACCTTTTGCGATCCCATCTCATACGGCACAGTGGACGCCATAAAAGTCCTGCCCGAAAGCTATGATTTGCTCAAGCCACGCATTGGTGAGTGGCATTGGCGGTACTGGGTTTTTGATTGCGGTTCAGAAATTGAACCATCCAACAGATAAGGGGAAACCATGAACACACAAACCAAATTCCGTACCTATGAGTTCCTGTTAGCTATCTATCTATTCACTGGGGCTGGCCTGACCATGCACGGTGCTTACACAATCAATGTCACAAGCGTGCTATCTGGCTTGGGTCTTTTTTGCTTGGCCCTAATCGTATTTCTGGCAATGGTTTTTGAAGTAAAAAACGGAAATTAGGATACTTCACGTAATGCCCCTCATTGGGGGGTATTGCGGGAATTATCCCAAACAACAAACAAGGGAAATAAGTAATGACCGAAAAAAAATTTAAGGTCGCTTACCAGGTACAAGACAAACTCACCGGCATTTTTGTGCAGGTTATTACATTGCCAAAAACCACGTGGAAATACCGCGTGACCCTGTATGACTCGGACGCGGGTGAGCAGTTGCCAGTATACAATTCATTTAAGCGCTTGGGCGATGCTAAATCATACGCTGACAAATGCGTTGCCCGTTACTAGCCATTCATGGGCATACGCCCAGACTCAACCAATCAAGGGGAAAAAGCCATGTACTACAAGCAACATGAAATCGCGTCACACTTTCAGGATTACTTGGCCCAAAATACGCCAGACGATGGCGCAGATCCGTCAGAACTACATCGCGAAGCGTTCAATCAGGATTACTACATCATCGGCACGTTCCATGCCACGCAATGGCTAGGCGATCGCGCCTTTGAGGTAATCGGCATCATAAAAGACTATGAGCAGGCCAATTTCGGCAAGGTTTGTACCGATCTCTCAAGCCCTGAAGCCGTGGTGAATATGTACGCCTATATCGTGGGCGAAACTGTAGTGTATGAGTGGTTTGAGAGCCTAGAGAAGGGTGCAGCATGAAAACGGTTGCAATTTGCACCACATTGCCGACAAAACGGGAAAAGAGGCGGGTAATCCGTCAGCCTCTACCACACCCTGGGCAATTGTTAATAGGTAATCAGTGGGTCGCGGAAATAGACGGCGACACCGTGCCGGTCGGCGAGCATAAAAGCCCAGAGGAGGCGCTGTTGGCCGCGCGTTACTCGGCCAGCAATGATGACGATATAACCGCCTTGATCTCGCCAGACGGAGCGCAGCGTTACATATAAGAACGTGCCGGTTCGTTACCGGCTAGTGTGACCCCGCATGATAGGAAGTGATGTCACAATCACAGGGTCGGAGCCATCCGTGAATGGCCGTGATGGCAAGCGTGAAGGGTGTGAGTAGCTGAAAACTGATAGCAATAGCTGGGGTACGTTGTCGCAGTTGTGAACCAGATAGAGTGATGTCAGTGCTTACACCTGCCAACCTTTTTGCAATGTTTGAAACTTTTCAATACAATCGAAGTGTCGCCATTGTTGCGGCACATTTCAACAACAGAGAGAGGGAAATCATGAGCTCATTTAGCGAGAAGTACATCAGCGCCTGCTGCCCACACTTGGTTTCGAGTGAGGTAGCCTGCGTCTATGACCATATCCACAGTACATTCAAAAGCCTGGATTTAGTCCACGCTGCGGATGTTCGGACGATTGCGCGGCAGTTGTTCCCGTATGTAAAAGAGCAACCAAAAAGCGACCGCCTGCGCTTGCAAGAAGCTTGTGCCGATTTAGCCAGTACTATTAACAGGCTTTCAAAGGTTTCGCAAACCGACACAATCGCGCAGATCAGGCTTTCTCTAATGGAAGCCGCCGACATTCTGCGAGGGGAGGTGAGGCAGTGAGCGGCAGCGATAAACAAAAAAAAGAAGTAGCGCTGACCACAATATGGGAAGCGTTACATAGTTATCGTGAGGAGCTTATCCCGCCGACACAGGATTGTTACGATGAGATCTGGGATGAAATTTGTTTTTCGATGGCGGTAATTGAGAAGTGTTTGGAGGGGTGAAGCAATGAATACATATCTGCTTTGGTTTTCCGATGGCTGGAGCAATCGCCAGCACATATTCGGAGAATCAGATCTGCATAAGGCTGCCGATCGCTTTTTATTTAATGCCGACGAGGTCATTAATGATGGCGAGACTTTCATGTATGACGATTTCGGGGTCATAGTGGGCGGCTGTTATGTTGAGGACGATGAAATATGAGCACTTCACAAACAAAGTTTGAGGCGCTGAAGCTCACCAATGAGCGTATCAGAAGACTACAAGCCTCCCATATGACTGCGCTGCTAGATGTCCAGAAGTCCACAGAAGGCCCTAGCAGGTCGTTTTGTAAGGGTAAGGAGCAGGGCATAGATATGGGCTTAGCGTTGCTTGAATCGTTATACGAAGACCTAAAGGGGGTTTGATATGGGTGTAGCTAGTTTATACCGAACGCACGTTACTGATTATGAGTTGGAGGCTGATTGGGCTTGTTTGCCCGTCCAAATTCATTGGTTGCTTAATCCAGGATCAGAGTGCGAACCGCGAACAATCGAGCTGGTAAAAGTTACGGCCAAAATTGCTGGCGTGCCGGAGGATGTAGACATTAGCCCTCATCTGTCCTTTGATTTCATTATGTCAGTATTGGAAGATGAGGTGTCAGGCGCGGATTGGAAGGACTACGGCAATGCATAGCGATCGTACCGAAAAGCTGTTGTTGGTGGTCGCTGGGTGTGCAGCTGGCCTGTTGGGATGCCTCACACTGCTGTTAATCATTGCGGTGTTTGCCTGATTAGCAAAAAAACAACGAAAGATGTAGACTTCTGAGTGTCTGTGGCGATCCCCTCGCCAGTTGGCAGGTCTGCGGCACCTGTAGACGAAACGCCGCCTTCTTCCTGGAGGCCCCATGTATACCTATAAGGCCACTATCCGATCTGTCTATGATGGCGACTCTTGCCGATGTGATCTCGATTTAGGCATGGGCGTCTGGCTGCACAACCAATCCATAAGGCTCTTTGGTATTGACACCGCAGAGATCCGTGGCGGCACTGTAGAGACAAAAGCACTCGGCAACCTAGCCAAAGATTACTTAAAAAACGAGCTTCCGGAGGGCTGCACAGTGATGCTCAGGACTTACATAGACAAGCGCGGCAAGTTCGGCAGGGTACTAGCTTCGATCTATAAGCAGGAAGGTGACGGCTTCCAGACTAGAAGCCTGAATACCGCACTGTTAGATATGAGGCTGGCGGTCGAGTATCACGGTCAGTCGAAAGAAGAAGTGATGGCACAGCACTTAGAGAACGTGAAGTACCATCAACAATTGGGAAATATCACTCAGCCTGGATTGTGACGCTGGCAGGGAACTCGCTAATTGCGGTGTCCATGTTATCCATTGCTTCTGCTGCGCTGGTGGTATCTGTAGCAGTAGAGTCAACGTGTACCCGCTCCACCATTGGCTTGCCTTTCGCATCCTTACGATAGGGAATGCCGTTGGCATCAAGGACGCGCATCAACTTAGGCGCGGTGTAGGCTTTGAACATATCTCCTAATTCGCGCCAGTAAACATACTTATCAGACATAGTTTTACCTCAAAAAAAGCCCAGCTCTTGGGGTCTGGGCAAAATTGCCGCCTACAGGAGTCACGCGGCGGCGGTTAATGTTACCAAGGAATATCGTCATCTGCCTTGGCGGCGGGGGCGGAATCCTTCTTTTCAGGCTTCCAGGCATCACGTTCAGCGTACCAAGTACCTTTTTGTGATTCTTTAATGTCGATGTTTATCCACTCATCATTGGGGTTATCTTTGACAAAACCGCCAATCCAACCTTTGAAGTCATCGAGCTTAATAGACACCTTGGCTTTCACCCAATCTGGAGCATTACTATTGGGTTTTTTAACAATCATCCCGTTAACGAAATCTCGATCGTCGCTCATGCGGCCTCCTTCCTGGCTTGTGCAAATTCGTCAGATTTAAGGAACCTGCGCTCCTCGGTGGTAAATACGCCACCCTTTGTCGGGGCAACCCATAAGGCCTCTTTTATCTCATTGGACAACTCAAGCCATATCTGTGCAACTCCAGCAACATCGCCGGTTTTGATGTATTCCTTGATGAAGTAAATGGAATCGAAGTTTTCCCTAGCCGCCTCGTTATGCTGCAGGATCGGCTCCATTGCATCCTTTACCGAACCATGTGCAATCGCCGTGGATACTTCATCGGCGCTGGCTATCTCACTACCGCCAAGGCCCAAGAACGCTAAGGCCCTGCCGACCGCCGATGTCTCGGCATTCTCAAGGGCTGATGTCTTGTTGATCTTGCCGAAGCTGCGGTTCTCCTCAGCGTACCCAGTAGCTGCAACCTTGCCATCACTATCTCGGATAGTTGACTTCATCACGACCATCGAATCCTCAGCACTAACTAGCTCTGTTTCGATTGACCAGCCTTTAAACTCTGCTGACTTTCTGAAATCATCAATCCTTCTGGCAACAGTCAAGTAAATCTTGCCGTGGATCTCTACTTCACCTTTGCTCTTATCAGCCACACTTTTCCCTCCTTTGTTGACCTAAACGCAGTTTAACGCAAGATAACGCACGTTGACAAGCCTAGCAATCTTTAAAAAAGGTGAGCAATTTGTTGACAAGCTCAGGCGGCTGATTCAGAGTTATAGGTTCCGCTCAACGAAAAGGGAATCAAGTGGAAAACAAAAAGGGGCCGCTCGGCTTCAGCCCGTTTGGGGAAACACGCAAAGAGGTGGAGAGGGAAAGCCCCGCCTCGGTTCTGAATAAACTATCAAACCTTCCAAAATTTAAGAAAGTAAGCCAGTTTGAATATATCGCCTGCTGCCCGGCCCATGATGACAAAAGCCCTAGCCTGTCGATCACAGACGCAGATGACAAAATCCTCGTGCATTGCTTCTCAGGTTGCACCCAAGACGAAGTTCTAGATGCGCTACGGTCGCAAGGAATGTGGTCTGAGGCTTCTACCAAGTGGGTCAGGACATTTTCGGCTGACGATCTGGATTACATGATGCACTGGTGTCTGGTCTACCACGGCGCTTTCCGTAGGGGCGAAAAGCTACGCGGCATGGATGCCCAAAAACTTCAAGAGTTTGTAAAGGTCTTACAAAATAACTCAGCTTGGCGATACAAGGTTGTCGAGGAGGACGCATATCGTGTCTAAAGACGATGAATTAATGAATAAGATAAAAGATTTCAACGAAGCTAGGCCACCAATGGCGAGCTATGAGGATTACGAAAGATACTCAGGAGTCAACGGTCATGCCCAACCGATTTCATCGTTAGCCAGATTACAGGCGGCGGCAACCAACCACCGCATCAGAGAGCTTGAGGAGAGGCTCGCTAACGAACGCGAAGTTATCTCAGGCATGATTACTACCGGAACCGTAACGCTCGTCTACGCGCCATCTGGGGCCGGTAAGACGGTCTGGGTTCTGGGTAGCCTGTTTAAGTCCATCCGGAACAACTTAATCAAAGGCTCAGATGTCATTTATTTCAACGAAGATGACGGGGCCAGGGGCGTGGTTCAGAAGGCAAAGATGGGCCAGAAGCATGGTATGTCGATGATTACCCTAGCCACAAGCCAAGACCCTGCATTACGCACCACTCAGGATGCCTTGGGGTTGTTGAATATGATACGGCTTGAGGGCCACGCCAATGGCAAGATAGTGATTTGTGACACCTTAAAGAAGTTTGCGCCAGTGCTGAACAAAGGCGATATGCGGGACATTCTTCATGTCTTCAGGCAGTTCGCCGCAGCAGGTGGCACGATTATCCTGCTGGGCCACTGTAACAAGCATCGATCGTTAGACGGTCGCTTAATCTACGAAGGCGTAGGCGATCTTAAAGCTGACGTTGACAATATGTTTGGCCTTGACCCCCTCAACGACAAGTTCGCTGACCACCAAGAGCTTCTGGTTATCAACGAGAAGGATCGTAGCCAGATTTCATTTTCTGGCGGGTTCCGATATAGGCAGACAAAAGAAACCGTTGGCTACGAAGAGTCTGTGGATTCCGTTGAGTTCCTCGATGAAGATGACATCAGCGAGTTGAAAAAGAAGCAGGCAGCGCAGATCAATGTCGGCAAGGCGTTTGCCAAGTATGAAGACGAAGTGCTGTTCCTGGAGTCCGTAATGAAGGGCGGCGCTGAATACAGCCTGACAGAGTTGTTCAGGATGCTGAATGACGAACACCTGAATCCCAACGAATGCTCAAAGAAGTCACTGCGTAACTGCATGGATTTACTAAGAGGCAATATGCTCAAACTCAGACGCAATCCCGGCAACAATGCCAAAAATTACCGCTGGATAGGTGAAAATTGGTGATAAAAAAATGTGAGCAAAATCAAGAATTTGCCCCAAATGCCCGTTTTGCCCGTGTTTTAGGGGGCGGCCCCCAAAAAGTGGGGCAAAAGGGGCAAAAGGGGCATATTATTGTTTTCATTGACTTTTTTATTCGGGCTGAAAATCCATGAAAGTGTTGGATTTGTTCAGTGGTATCGGCGGCTTTGCCCTTGGTTTAGAGGCTGCCGGATTTGAAACCGCAGCCTTTTGCGAGATTGACCCTTACGCACAGAAGGTATTGAAAAAGAACTGGCCAGGAGTACCGATCTATGACGATGTCAGACGAATCACAGCAGACAGACTTGTTTCAGACGGAGTTGGAGTTGATGTCATCACGGGAGGATTCCCCTGTCAGGACATCTCCGTTGCAGGAAATCAAAAAGGAATTGATGCGGAACGCAGTGGATTGTGGTCAGAATGCTCCCGTTTACTTGGGGACATTCGACCCCGATATGCCATCTTTGAAAACGTCACAAACTTGCTTACTGGAGACGGGGGAGATTGGTTTAAGCGAGTTTTATGGGACATTTCCTCGGTCGGGTATGATGCGGAGTGGCACTGTATACCAGCTTCCGCGATTGGCGCCTACCATCACAGAGACAGGGTCTGGATTGTGGCCTACCCCAACAGCAACAGCCAATCAGGGGTCGCCCTCGATGCAGGAGAGATACAGCCGCCCTCACTTTTGGCCTACCCCAACAGCGAACGAGGATGCAGCAGGGACTCCAAACGGCAAGATGCAGGCGATGCTGGGAAATCACCCATCCTTACGCGGGACGACATCAGAAGAGTGGGGCCGTGGGACGCTGAACCCAACGTGGGTCGAGTGGCTAATGGGGTTCCCGCTAGGTCACACCGACTTAGATGCTTAGGCAACGCGGTCGTACCACAGATACCGGAACTGATTGGTAGGCAGATCATGGAGGTTGAGCGTGGACGGGCATAGGTGGATTGTAGATAGCCAAGAAAAGCTGGAGTTCTTTATAGACTTTGTAAAAGGTCAGTTCAGCCAAGGCAGCTGTCACCTGTACTCAATCAAGCCAGCAGGCAGGACTGAGCGACAGAATAACGCCATGCACTTATGGTTCAGGCAGATGGCAGAGAAGCTAAACGATGCTGGGTATTCCAACGCGCATCCCTTCAACGATCAGGTTGAGATACCGTTTACTGAGGGGCTGGTCAAGGAGATGCTTTACAAGCCCATCATCAAGGCCATGTACCAAAAAACGTCTACCACCAAGCTAACCGGCAGGGAACTGAGCGAAGCCGCTGAGGTGCTTGTACGTTGGCTGTCAGAGAAGAAGGGGATATACGTCCCGTTTCCACAAACATTGAAGGATGAATTGTGATTGACAACGAAGACAAAAGCTCCTGGTGTCAAGCCGGAGAGCTTGCAGAAAAAGACTTTGTTGCAACGAACAAAATTGCTGGGTGGGGTCTGGCGGTAAACCCGCAAAAACAACTAGACCCGTATTGCCACGATTTATTAGGGATCATTCCTGTTGATTTGAAAAGCATCAGGGAGCCTTGGAGAAAGTCGCTGGAGATGTTTGGCATACCGACAGAGTACGCGGTGTCTATAAACCTTAAAGACTTCAAAAGATATGCGAGTCTTTACCCGAACATCATCATCGTTCTTGATGTTGAGTGGTCTGGCGTTTACATGATTACAGTTCAGAGGGCTAAGGCGCTTATCACCAGCGGCAAGGCCGTAAGGCATGAATACAAAAACAGGAAGGAAGACGAGAGCGGCAACGCTAAGCTGAGCTTTGTTTTTGATTTAAGAGATTTAGACAAACTTGAGCAGTATTGATTAAGAAGGGTAGGAACAAATGAAAAATGACGCACAACTAGCCGTAGAAGCCGCAGAATCTATGGCAAAGCGATTAGAAGAAGACGTAGCCATAATGATGGATCTGAGTACCAAACCGCTCAAGGATGTAGATGAGAAGCCTCTGGAGATAATCCGTTATGCGGGGCCAAAAGATGAACCTGTTGAGGAATCAATGTAATGGCTATCAAGACATATCAAATAATCATTGAAGAACAAACAGCTTGGAAGTTGGAGGTGGTCGGAAAAAATTACTCAGAAGCAATAAACAAAGCAGTAAATGAAGTAGCCGACCATGAATGGGGTTATTTCCCAATGGCTGGGCGTGTTAGATACAAATGTGTAGCCAGCTGTATTAAACGAAAAAGTAATACTGGTAAGGATTCTATATGCGATTGAAGCGTACAGCAGCAGACCACTGGTTTAGCCGGTGCGTCAGGATGCGAAATGACTTTACTTGCCAGGGGTGTGGCAGGAAATACGAAGAAAACAGCATGGCTTTACACTGCAGCCATTACTTTGGCAGGGCCAAGAAGGGTGTCAGATACGATGCCATGAACGCCTTTGCCCACTGTTACGGCTGTCATCAGAAGTTCGGCAGCAACCCTGATTACTTCTACCGTCATTACATCGAGACTTATGGCGAAGGGGCCTTGGAGATACTGAGGGAGAAGGTCGAGGACATCATGTTAGGTAAACGGATGAACAAAGAAGCCAAGCAAATCGCCAAGCATTACAAGGCAGAAGCCGCCCGTATGGAGAATGACAGGGCGGCGGGTGTAGCAGGGTGGTTAGAGTTCGTTAGTTGGGATTAGATTATTGCGTACCTGTCAAAAGGCCGGTTCGCCCTATGCTTCTCGACAGTATATCTGCTGTCAGTTGAGCAGTATCGGATTTAATCGCTCTTTGAGCCGCCATTTGTGGTGCAGTTTGCCCAGCGACAATTCTTTGTGCCGTGGGTGTGGCAAGCCCCCTAGACAATCCAGTAGCGGCTACAAGTGCTGCGCCTGCTCCAACAGGGCCGCCAGCAAATCCACTTGCCAGAATTGAGGTAGCGGCTAAAGTGTAAAACCAACTGGGATTTTGCGCGCTTCTTAATTGCTTCAGGTCTTTAAGTTGCGATTCTAAGGCCTTTATTTCAGCCTCTTTTGCATTTTTATCCGCAATGTCTCTAGCAATGTCTTCCGCAAACTCGGGATTATTCCTAAGTTTGTTTTTCTTTGCGGCTATCTGAGCATCAATTTTTGGCAACTGCGAGTTAATTTGATTTGTGTGCTGCCTTATCGATTGTTCAATTAATCGCGCCTTTGACTTTGCTAGATTCGCTGCACGTTTTGCTATCGACTTTTCAGCGGTCTTCAGGTTTTGCTCTAACGTAAGGGCTTGCTTGACTAACGGGCCTGTACCATAACGCTTATCTAATTTATTATTTTTTGACGCAGCAGAAACCCAATCGCTTTCATCAAAATAACCCCTTTTCACGGTATTGGTTCTTGTTCCCTCTATTGCGTCCCTTAAAATCACTGTTGTTTTCCAGTTTTGCGACTCCTCTCTAAAAGCCTTTTTTTGAACGGGTGTTAGCTGACCTTCAATAATATCGTCAATTTTCCCTTGGGCCATGTAATAGGCTTTTCGTATCTGAGGATCGCCCGCCGCAGCAGCAATAGTGCCAAGTCTGGCGCGTATGGTCGCCACCACATCGCCATCAATTCTCCCGCTGGCATTCCTAAAAGAGTCAACACTGTCAATTGCTGTTTGCACATTTTTTTGAAACGCAGAAATATCAGGCATTAAAACCCTAAAGACAGTATCGCTTTCTATGCCCTTATCTACTGCTGACGCAAACTGATCTTTTAAAAATCTAATCTTTTTGCCCTTTATCATGGAGTATCCTTTTTTACTCCACAAAGCGTCTAGCTCCCTGATTCTGTCTCCAATGTTTTCTACAGCAAGCACCTTTTCCATGTCGGATGAATTGGCTGTTGCCGGCATAGCGCGAGAAAACGTCTCGCTTCTAAACTGAAATCGCCTAGCGTCAAGCAACCTATTAACATCGGCTGTTGCCTTTGCTGTAATAGACTCCATGTTTCCTGACCTAATTGAATCCAGCTTTGATTTGAGAGTTGCATTTCTATCTGTTTGCGCGACCTTTAAATTCTTTCTTTGCGCCTCCAACTCAGATCCAGCATTTTTAATAGCAGCCTCTTGTTCTTTCATTTTTAAGGATAGGTTGTCATCCATTTTTTTTGACATAGCTTTTTGAGCGTCTAAAAACTCTTCTGCTGGCAAAATTATCCGGTTTTCTTGTGCTTTCATCAGGCCTTTACCGCCAAAAGAGGGAGATACAATGTCCCGGTAAAAGGTGTGAATTATTCCCTCAGCGCCGTCAGGCTTACTAGCCGCAAGAGTTATCGGCACAAAATCGCCAGCATCATCGGTAAGATTCCCCTCTACATTTCTTCTGGTAAAGGCACTGACGCCCCGACCTGCAACATTCATACCTCCACGCAAAACACCATAGCCGATAAGACTTGAGGCAGCCCCAGACGCCGCCCCCTGTAAGCGTTCGCCCTCGGCAGCTTCACCAGCACCATAGACAGCGCCTTCAGCGGCAACCCTACCACCTGTTGTTGCGGCCTGCGCCGCCCTGCCAGCCATTACAGGAGTACGCAAAACATTAACAGGAGAGGCAATAGACCCAGCAATTTCTGCTGTCAATGCCGCACCCGGCTGTCGTGTTCTGAACTCCCTTTGCTTGGCATCATAATCGGATCGCAACTGGTCGTACTGCTCACGAACTGTTGTTTCTATTCCGTATCGTGCGTAAGTTCCGACAACAGGCAAGGCGTTTATGGCCGCAGTAGTCCAGAGGGCCATATCGTCGCCCCAACCCAATGCAGCACTTGAGAAAAAACGCTGTGCAGCAGCTAGAGAATCCTCAGATGACCAAGCAACATCCTCAACCTTGCGTTGCTCAAGGTCTTTTAAGTCAGAATCAGCAGCAGCCTGAACCCTCGCAAGAACCTCAGCATACTCAGAGCTTGCGGTGTCAACGGCTTGCTCTGACCCAAGACCCTGCTCCTGCCTATCAACAAAACCTCTTACTAAGTCTTCAGACATAACTCTATTCCTCAAATGCCTCGCACATCTTCAAAAGCAACGCCTCTTCGCGAAAGAGACTTGTCCAATAGAACTGATGCTTTGCCTCTATCTTCAAGACTTTTGATATAACCCAGACCCTCAACGGGGTTGCCAAATGCGTCGATGATTTTTACGCTTTCATCAACCTGCCTAGCTAAAGCAAACAATCTCTCAGATTCTTTGTCGTTTCCATTTGCTTTTGCTTCTCTAGCTCTTTGAACAAGACCGTCCATTTCTTTTATAGCATCTGAATAAGTTTCTTGAAGGTTTTCTATGTTTTTGTCGTAACCTTTTATTTCTGCGTGTAACTCATAACCTATGGCGTTTGCGTCATTTGTGACTTGCATCCAGGTTACTTTACCTTCCAGATAATCTCTTCTTGCCTCCATTATCTTTTTCATGCCGCGCAATGCTGCAACTCTTTGCTCTTCGTTATAGTCTTTCAGATCAGGGCTTGCTCTTAATGCAAGCTGAACATCTCTATCTGATGCTGGCCCTTTCGGTAGCAACGCCAACGCTTTTTGCATTTGAATTTCGTTGAGGCTAGTTCTAAAGGCCGTGATTTCATTACCAAGTCCAGCAACATCAGAGACAGCAAAGTCGGTTAAATCTCCTAATACGCCACCAATAAACGGAGTGCCTGTAAAATCTCCACTTTCCCCTGCCAACCTTTCTGACTCAGCAATAATTCCATCAAATCGTGATATATCTCCCTCAACTTTATTTTTTTCAGCAACAGCCGCTTGGTAAAGCGCAGACCCTGCTGTAGTGTCCATAAAAGGTTTGCTTTTGCTTTCATCTGCGGGAACACCACCCAAAACCGTTTCACCTACTTTGTTGCCAGAATCATCAATAGCAACCGCTATTTTCTTTACTTTTCCATCTTCACCAACAACGTCCTCAACCTTTATTGTGGTGTTTTTACTTTTCGGTTTTAAGGCAAGCCCAATATATTGCTCCGGCGTAATTAATTCTGACGCGAGCAATGACCTAAAGTTTTCTTTTGAGTCATCTGTGCCATCTTCGCCCCGATTGGTAGCAAGAGCCTTTGCCCGCTCAAGCTGTATCAGCTTTTGGCCCTCTTCTATTGATTCTGTTGTCCGAGCTTGAGTTCGCTCTGCTCGCTGCCTTGCTCGCTCCTGCTCCACCGTGCGTCTGTTTTGCTCTGCCGCCAAACGATTAGTAGCTACACCACTAAGTTGTATTGCAAGCTGAGGGTCAATAGCCGCTGCCTGCATCGCCGCCTGACTAATATCAGATGATGACGCTGTAGGGTCTAATGCAGGGCCAAGCAGGTCAGTCAGCATACCTCGTTGCCGCCTTCTGGCAGATAAAGAGCCAATATCCTGGCCTAGCTGTTCAATGTTGCCAAAGCTAGGGTTGGCAAGCCGTGCTGCTGAACTAAGTGTTAAAGCCATTTTTGGCCTCCTTACGAAATAATGCCAAGCTGTCTCAAAATATCAGGCCCATATTCCTCAACGGCCCCGCCAATAATGTCGCCTATGCCGCCCTGACCGCCACCAGCGCCACCCATAGCACCTGAAAGCAAGCTAGTGCCAAGCCTACCCATCAACTCTGCCTGACCGATACCTGATCCCAGAAGGGCGTCTAGTCCCGCTATAGAGGCTTCACCGAATAGGCCAGTGCCATATAGCTGACCACGTTGCGCCAACTGAGAAGCTAGCAGGCCGCGCTGCAGGGCATTCTGAGCCTGAGCCTCTGGCAAATACGCCGCACCCAGCAACTGAGTACCAAGCCGCGCATCTTGCGCTTGCTCTGCTTGGGCTTGTTGAATAGCCGCCAGTGAAGCCCTAGCCTGCGCTTCCTCTTGGGCCTTGGCTAGTGCCAGCTGCTCTGGTGTACCACCAAACATAGCTGTTCTGACGCCCAAACGACCCTGATTAGCTAACCTTTCTTCAAGGGCTAAGCGCTGACGCTCTTCTTCTGCCTCTTGAGTAGCCCGTATACGGTTGTATATGTCTTGCTCACGGGTTGCGCGATCTGTTGTAACAGCATCAAGAAGGGTTTGCGCGCCAGTAAATGCACCTGTAGAAATAGCCTGCTCTGTTGGGCTAAAAGTAGTCTGGATGTTTGGCCCTATCATTGGCCCTGCACCAGTAAATGCGCCACCGCCTGCACCTCCAGCAGCACCGCCAGCCGCTGGAGTCCCGGTTAATCCAGCATTTCTGGCAGCCGCAAACTCTTGATTGGTAACTACACCGTCATTATTTATGTCAAACCCACGCATTTGTGAAAACTGCTGATTAGCCATAGCCTGCTCACGGGTTATCCCCTGAGTTTCCATAAGCTGCTGAATGCGGGCTTCTCGCCCCATTTCAGGAAACGATCCCGGCGCTGGAATGCCTACGCCAACACTAGAACCCGTCCCCGTAGTAACGGTAAATGGCTTGAACTGCGACCGCGCAAACGCCTCTTCAGCAATCTGTCCTGCTCCTACAAGCCCACGCTCCCCAATAGCACCCAGACGATCATAAGCACCCGTCAAAGCCCCCAGCCCGCCAACAGTAGACGCTATAGGGACTATATTGTTGACAAGCCCACCAAAAAGACCGCCAAGAAAATTTCCCCCAAATGGATTTTCTTGCACCAATGGGCGGAATGGAACCGTAATTTGCTGTAAATCATCTACGGATAGCTGGCCTGCTCCTGCTTGGTTTTGCTGTGCGGCTGTCGTGTTGTAGATGTCTTGAGTTGTCATAACGTCTTACCTATCAATGCTAATACGTTCATTTCCTGTAGGGATATAGATGCACCGTTTACTTCTGTTTGCAAACCTACCGTAATCACAGTGCCATTACCCGTACAATTTAAAGACTTGCGGCTAATTAGATCGCCTAAACTAAATTCTGCCTGAGTGTATTCTGACACCCCAAAGAAAGCTGGATTCGTAGACCCCACCCTAAACCGCGACGTATTGGCCTGAACCGAAAAGTCATACGTCCAGCTAAGTACAATATCTACATTGTTACCGCCAATAATCGTCGGCCGTATCTTTTTAAGAATCTTGATCTTTGATGGATCGCCAAAGGTTAGGCCGGGGCTTGAATACCGGAAGATGTAAGATGAGTTGTTGTCATCAAAACCATCGTATTTACCAATGCCGTCTGTAGTGCCTATATAAATAGAGCCATCCCTATCTCTGGCAAAAGACTTGAAGTTGACACTAGGCCACTTGGTTACGCGGAATGAGCCATTTTCCAGCCGACCCCTAAGATCAAAGCAGTAAACAAGGTTGCTATCAGGCAAACACAGCAGATAGAAGTAGTTTTCAGGACTGTATACGGTGCTGGCAGGGCTAGTTTTGGATGCCAGCTTGGCAATCAGGTCTTGTTTTACGTTACGGCTAAGGTCGGATATAGGCAGAGACTTTTCTTGTATTGTCCTGCCAAGACTACGCAAGCCATCGTCACTTAAAAACAGCAGATCAGTACCAATACTAATCACTGTCTTGCGATCGATGCAGCCTACACCTGATACCGTATCGCTAATCGCCATGCTTGCAGGGCTATCAGCACCGCCATAAACAATAATGCTGTGTTCGCCAAAGACTACAAGAAAGTCATTATGTGCAGCCAAAGCGACAATCTTGTCAGCACCATTAGGCCATGCCTTGGATACGTCAATGTTACCGCTGGAACCACCCGTAAAGGCGTTGCCATCCAATAAGTCAGACCAGTAAATAATGGTGTCATTAGTAGCATTGCCAGCAATAAACAGCCTACCAAATGCTGCAAGCACCTCATTAGCTTTGAAAGTAGCGTTAGTAGCCCCACCGTTAGCCACCGTAAAGGTTCTCAACCCATTGCTATTGTCGTGTACTAGCGGGTCAAAGCCTCTCTGGAAGAAATAAGCCTTGTCATTAAAGTTTACGATCTTCCAATCATTAGCGGTAATCGTGTATGAGCCAGGAGTAACATCTGTCAGCGTTGTCGTGCCGCTTAGTATCTTATTATTGCCAGTGCTAAATATCGTTTCGTTGCCAGCACTGTCGTAAAACTCATGGATATTGTGGATATGATCCGTACCTAACGCTGTTTTGTTGGTGGTCAAGACGTTATTGCCCTTACGGGATGCCAATCGGCCCTGTCGATCGATAATCGCGTTATCTGCGATTTCTGCGAATGACGTATCCTGAGCAATAGGAGAGTCTTCCGAGTTCACGCCCTTAAAGGCAGGGGCGACAAGATCAATGCTGCGTAACGGCTGTGCCATAACCTATCCTACGGTGTGTAGAAGATTGTCTCTTCTGGGTGCTTCTGGGCATCTAAGGCGATTGCATCAGACAAATGTTTATCAGCGATCGCAAAGTATTCAGCAGTAGACGTACCGCCTGTCTCACCTCTTTCTCTTGATAGCAAGGCTATTGCCATGTGCAAAACAGGGCCACTAGGTATTGCAAGCGTATCCGAATCTGCTGACAACTCTACATTTCGCAAAACTACGCGAACCTTCAGGGTATATGCCTGATCGGGTGTCGGGTATAACTTGACCTGGGTATCACCGCTGCCATCAACACCGGCATAAGTAAAGTTCTTGGGAGAGCCTGTAACGGCTTCTTGGATAAAGTCTTTATCGTCAAACCAGTTCTGGGTCTGATACTCAACCAAGCAATTAGACGTATCGTTAATAAAGTTAAGAACCTTGCCTTCATTGCGGCTTCCAGTTAAGGAATAAAGGTTGTCACCATTTGAAGTGGTAATCGTCAAAGTATTTCGTAATGGCGACCAATCCCATGCAGTTTCTACAAGGTCTTTGGCATCATTTACATAGTCACCCACCATCTTGCTGTAGGTGCTTTCCGATACGTTACTTACTTCGTCTTCTCTAAGACGCCGCAATACTCCGTTAACTAAGTTTAAATATGTCATACGGCTTTCTCATTCAATAAACTGCCAAATAAACTGTTTAACGCCCGACCTGAAGGCTTGTCTCCGTAAGGCGTTGCCATTGCCAAAGCGTATGCTTGATTTAGCTGAGCTACCGCATCTTGCTGCCTAATAATGTCTGAAAGCATTGTCGGTGCTTGTATGCGAATATCTCGTTGAGTCAACGGCGCAAAAGGCGTAACGGTTCTAGGCACACTTGCCATAGCGCCAACCCCAGCGCCTTTAAAAAGCTTAAACAAGTCGTTTTCGCCATCTTTAGCGCCATCGCCTTCTGGGTCTTTTGTTTCCGTTTCTGTGTCTTTGCTTTTTGCGGCAATATCTGACATTTCAGCGTCTTTCTGAAATATCTGCTCTTGAGTTTCGCCGTCTTTGTCATTTAGATCGCCAGATTCGCCATCCTTATCTGACTCTGGATCTTTGAATGCTGACTCTGGATCGCCAATATCTTTTGTATTAGCTGTTTCGCCGTCTTTGCTTGACAACAAATCAACTACAATCTCGCCATCCTTTGTTGCTAGGTCAACATTTTCATCTTCGGCATCTTTGTTGTTTAGGTCGCCAGTTTCGCCGTCTTTTGTGGTACCTGCTTGGCTTTCACCATCCTTGCTGCCGATAACGTCAGAAATAACTTCAGTATCTTTTGTTGCAATTACGTCAGATTCATCTTCAGCATCTTTTGTTTCATTCAGGTCGGATTGCTCTTCCGCGTCTTTAGAGCCAGAATCATCAGCTTGATCCTCGCCATCCTTTGTAGCGTCCGTTTCTTCTTCACCATCCTTTGTGGTGTCGCCAATAGAGTCTTCCCCATCCTTGCTGCCTATTGAGGCATTAACGGATTCAGTCAAATCCTTGTCTTTTTGCTCTGCCTCTGCGTTAGGGTCTGGGGTAGTGTCTTTTAGGGCCTTTTCAGCAATATCTTTTGCTGTCTGCTCGGCATCCTTGTCTTTTTGCTCTGTTTCTTCAGGATCTTTAAATTCAGATTCTGGGTCGGCAATTTCTTTTTCTTTTTGTTCTGCTTCTGTTTGTTCTTTTTCGGTTGCTTCTGCTGTCGTACTGTCCTTATCTTTTGTTTCTTCTTCAGCTACCTGCGCGTCTTTTTCTTGCTCCTCTGCAGCATCATCTTTGTCCTTTTGCTCATCTTCTTGAGCTTCTTTGTCCTTTTCTTCTGTTTCTGTTTCTTCTTTATCTTTTGACTCTGCCTCTGTGTTTGAGTCGTCGTCATCCTTTTTTTGCTGTTCAGTTCTATTGTCTTTGCGGGCTTGCTCTGCCGCGTCTTTTGCAGCCTGCTCAGCTACATCTTTGGCTAAGGCTTCAGGGTCGCTAAAATCTTTGAGGGGCGGCTCAGTAATAACTGTTCCGTCAAAGTCTTTAAAGATGTCTAGTAATGCTGTTTCACCATCCTTGTCTGCATCTTTAATTTGAACATCAACATCTTCTGACTCAGCCTCTTGATCAGCGTCTTTAGCGTCAGCGATTTCGCCCTGTGTTTCTGCCTGCTCTTCTTCATCTCCCGTCCAGCTGCCGTCCTCGTCTATGTTTTCCGAGTTTTCTTCGAGCCAATTCTTGCCTTTGTCTTGAATTGCCTCTGGCGCATTTGAATTAGCGGCGGCGGTAGCTGCTTTGTCTACAGCATCTTGACCTACATGACAGATACCATTTGCATAATATCCACCAGACGCATTACACGCTTGCCTTTCTGCTCTTATTTCTGCGCGAGCAGCAGCGTTTGTAGCTCTTACCTCATCTAAATTAGGCGTTCCTATTACGCCTATTTGACCTGTGAGAAGCCCAGTGCCTCCTATTTGATTGCCGTATTGGTCAGTAACCGGTGTAAGTTCTGCCATTACTTGGCCCTCAGCTTCATCAGCTTATCAGCACCACGTATTCCAAACGATGCAGATACCGCCAGAAATAGTAGATACTGATACCAATCCGGCAAATTATCCAAAGCAGCAAAACTACTAGAAACACGCTGAAGAATCGCGGGGTCATCAACAATAACGCTATAACCCAAGCAAAAGAGCGGAACCGCCAATACAAGCGTCCAAAACTCGTCTTTCCAGCTACTGGCACTGGCCTCAGCCATCTTTTCTTCCCAGGTGGCTGTGTTACTGATGACCTGCATCTTTGCCTGATGCTTGGCTTGTGACTGCTCATGGCGATTGTTCATCCATGTCTTTGCTAACCCTGCTACCGGCCCTAACAGTGCTTGTAACATTAGTCATCATCCTTAACAAATCGGCCTTTCTCATCGCGCCTGCGCTTCCGACCTGTTAGTTCTTGGACTGTATCGGTTTCCCAAATACGAATACCTACCCAGATAATGGTAAATAGGGCAGAAAGTGGTGGAAGAATGGCAGAGACAGTGCCAATAACAGTACCGAAGCTAATTACATCTATTACTTGTTTTGTTGGTTCTTCCATCTTTAGTTTCCCGATACTGACGTAATAATGAATGTAATTAATAACCCGGCTATACCCACAAGAACTGCAATCCAAAATGACTTAATTAGTGCGTCTTTTGCTTCTTGTTGGGCATAAACCTCTTTCTGTCTCTGTTCTTGAACTTCTTTCATGCAGTTACGGTACTCTGTTACACCTTCATTACCGTATGCGTACTTCAATAATGTTATTAACTCTTTCTTTTGAGTTTCTATCCTTTTTTTTGCGGCAAACATTTGAGCCGCTTCTGCCTCTACTGAGCTTGCAAACACCACCTGTTTAAGTGGGTTGGTTCTTTTCTGCTGCCTTTTGTTTGCATACAAAACATCTGATGCGTGGCCTTGCCATCTGGCTACTACTTGAAACGTATCCTCGATGGACTTCCCTGCCTCGATAAATGCTTTGACCCCTGCGTATGCTTTCGTAGCTGCCGCCGCAGCTGTAATCGGGTCAATCATTTGTCACCTCGTATATAACGTAAGGATCACAATATGAATTAGGCCAAGGTAAATACCAGGTGTACGTTTGATCTGATTCGCTATTTATCTCCTTGTATTTGCAAACTCTGTAATGTTCTAGCCTCGTTCTGCTTCCAATAGCCCATGTGTAGGTGTAGGTATTCAAAACCAGATACAAAACAATCGTTTTCACGCTTTAGCTTCATTATCTACTCAGGGCTAACAAACACATTATTTTCAGAATCGTAGGTATACCCAATGCAAGCATAAACGCCTCTAAAGTTGTTGTTGTAACTTGTTTGAACCCATGTTCCTCCAAGAAGGTTATTGCAAAATGCCCGACCTATAGATTCCTGCTCTACGCCATCACTATCTTTTATGTCGTCATTAGAAATAACAATGACTCTTAAAACTACGTTGTCGCTATTTATCTCTGCAAAATGTGCCATGTTTATGCCGCTTGGAATTGATAACGAACAATAACTACACCAGAGCCGCCAGCCCTGCCATCTCTGTCATCCGCACCACCACCGCCTCCGCCCCCAGTATTTTCAGTGCCAGCAACTGCGTTGTTAGATGTACCTGACCCACCATTACCACCACCGCCAGAGCCTCCAGCACCGCCAGACCATGCGCCACCACCGCCAGCCCTAGTAACAGACGAGCCTGTTATTGAGCTTGCCAATCCGTTACCACCAACATTTCCTGATCCAGCGGCTCCAGCACCACCGCCACCGCCACCAGCACTTAAATGGGAACCAGCCGCCCCGTTGTTACCTTGACCAGCAGTTGCAGAACCAGCGCCAGAACCAGCACTTAATCCTTGCCCTCCACCACCTGATCCGCCATCAGCGGCATTACCATTACCTCCGCCGCCGCCGCCACCAACAGATGTAGTTAACAAAGAGCCAATACTTGAGTTGTTGCCCTCTCCGCCACCTCCGTTACCTGTTCCTCCACCGCCACCAGCGCCGACCGTTACGGTATAGGCTTGAGCAGACACGGAAACGCTACTTCCAGTAACGTAACCACCAGCACCACCGCCACCACCCCGACGATAGCCGCCACCCCCACCACCAGCAATTTGCAAAATATCTACTGTTGCGTCAGCGGGTGCGGCAGTAATTGTAAAAGTGCCACTTGAATTAAAAGTATGAACCTTAAAATTACCGTCTGTTGCAATACTTCCGCCTGTTGCCTCTATAAAAGCAACACCAGTATTAGAAGCCGCCGCCATTAACTTTAAAGCTAAACTCACGACATATCCTGTCCAGCAGTAAAGCCGTAGTATTTGGTTCCGCCATCATTTGTAAAGAACACAAATACATCAACATCACCACTTCCTGTGCTTAAAGTAGGGGTTGTTCCGCCAGACCACTTAACTGCCCCCGGCCATGTAATTGTTCTTGGCGAGCTATCTTGTGTGACGGTTAGCGTAAATGCAGATACCTTTCCTGAAGAAGCAGGATTGCTAAACGTATACGTTACGTTCTCACTTAATGTATGAGTAAAGTTATCGCCATCTCGCAAGTTGATAGTTGCCGCATTAGAGCTAGATGAAACTGCCGTGGACTCTTCAATCTTGCCATTGTCAAAAGTCACTACGCCATTAGCATCTGCTGTTACAACCTTAGAAGCTTCAGAGGTTCCTAAAGTAGTTACGTCAAGATAATTTATCTCTGTTGTTGTAGCTGTAACACCGTCTAAAAGATTTATCTCTGTAGCTGTAGACGTTACACCATCAAGAATATTCAACTCTGACGTTGTTGCAGTAACGCCATCAAGGATATTAAGTTCTGATGCTGTTGAAGTTACACCATCAAGAATGTTTAGTTCTGAGGTTGTAGAAGTAACACCGTCTAAAATGTTTAATTCAGTAGCAGTGGCAGTCACCCCATCAAGAATGTTTAGCTCTGCCGCCGTAGAAGTAATAGAAGATCCTGCAATCTGTAAAGTAGTTGCATTAACCTCGCCAGATGATCCGTAAATAACCGCTTTGCTATTTACAATAGTTCCTGCACTAGAACCATCTGTTAAGTTTATTTCTGACGCTGTAGAAGTAACACCATCTAGCTTAGATATAGCAATTGCAGCACTAGCATTAATATCGGCATTAACTATAACGCCAGATCCAATAGCGGCTACACCAGTATCAGCAATAGTAATGTCGCCAGATACTGCATTATCAATCCACTTTGATGTGCCAGTGTCGTAAAACAACAAAGCCGCATCAGCAGGAGAAGTAACATTGGTATCAGCTAGTCCTGCTAAAGTAGCTCCACCTCCGCCCGTTTGTGAATCTACATAAGCCTTTACAGATTGTTGACTAGGTATTCCTGTAGCAGAATTACTACTAAGGTCATCTTCATCTACAAACGACTTTCCATCTAAAATGTTTAGTTCTGCCGTACTAGCTGTTATCCCATCTAGGATATTTAACTCTGCGGCTGTAGAAGTTACTGAATCCCCACCTAAAGTAAACGTGCTGGAAATAGACAAGGTTGTAAAAGATCCTGCGGCAGGAGTAGCACCACCAATAACAATGTTATCTGCTGTACCACCATCTAGGTTAGCAGTAGTAATCGTGCCGAGGTTGCTTACAGTAGCGCCGTTAAAATTAACAGTGCCACTAGCAGTCAGATTGGTAAATGTTCCTGCGCCAGCAGATGAGCCACCAATCGTAGCGCCATCTACCGTACCTCCATTAATGTCAGCAGATGTAGCAACAAGGTTTGTAAAAGTACCGGCGGCTGCTGAAGAAGCGCCTATTACAGTTCCATCAATAGCCCCTGCGTTTATATCAACAGTGGGGATGGTAACTGTGCCGGTGAAAGTTGGGCCTGCCGTATCAGACTTGGTAGCAATTGCAGTCGATATAGCATCAAATTCTGTTTCAAACTCTGAGCCGCGAACAACCTTGTTGGTATCACCACCAGGAAGCGTGTCTTTAGCCGCAAAGTCAGTAGTCTTAGTGTAGTTAGCCATTGATAGTTCCCAGCCTGAAAAGAAGAAAGGGGGCCGAAGCCCCCGTTTGGATTAGGCAGATGGTACTGCCAAGACAAATCCAGCTTCAGGACGATACACCTGAACACCGTAAAGGGTGTCTGCGGTGTACAGAGTAGACAAGTACTCTTGCTTGTACTGAGTCTGCGAGCGAACGGCAAGTTGCTCTGCCATAACGACTGCTTCAGTGTGGAACAACAGTGCTGCGCGAGTGTCAACGCTAGACGCAGTGTTATCACCAGCAGCCTCAATGGTTCGGCAGTTGGCAGAAACGTAAACGTCTACGCCATACAAATTGCCAATCAAGCCGTTGTTGACTGTACCGCCAGAAACAAAGTCTGAAGACACATACCGATCAATACCCATAATCGCATTGCGCGTTGCGGGCGGAATGATCAGATTACGACCTTCCATCGGTACATTGTTGTCATCCATCTTCTGGATCATGTCGCGGAAGAAAGCATCCGTGAACTCATCACCAGCTACCAGGGTGTCATCAGTGTACTGAGTGGTAGTACCGTTGTCGTTAAAGAAACAACCAGTGTGCTGATAGTCAGTAGCAGCGGGGCTGAATACAACAGCGCCACCGTCACCAAAACCAGTACCAGCCGCGTGAAGGTCATTGTCAACCTGTACAGCCAATGAATAACCAGCGTCTTCAGTGTAGAACTGACGCAGAGATGACAGTGCCTGCACCTCTACGATGTCCTCAATCAGACGTGAGTATTCAAAGTGCCGGTTAATAGTAACCTGCAGCTCTGACTCTGTGTTGGCAATGATCGTTACCGCAGTATCAGCCGCCTTAGCGTTGGCATCACCACGAGTAGGCTTAGGGATATGAATAACGTCACCCTTCTTGCCATTCATAGCGATACGCTTGACAAGGGGAGCCATTTTCAAGTTCTTTTGATAAGAAGCAATAATCTCATCTGACCAAATTTCTGGTACAAATGTTGCCGCTTCTGTGAGTGCGGTATTACCGCCCGAGCCGGGATAAGTTGCTGTAGCCATGATAAATCTCCTTTAAGGCTATTTAACTCGACCCTCGGCGTATGCTTTCAATATTTCGTCAGAAAGACTTTGATAACGCTCTGGGTCGGTCTTGATCAGTTTAATAATGTCAGCGCGACGATAAACCTTCTTCCTTGACCCTTCTGCGGAACCGCGAGCGTTACCAGTAGTTGCAGACTTCACAGTATTCTTACGAGCTGCCAGTTCTGCGTTAGCAGTCTGTTGGACAACCTGATTACGTTCTTTGTAGAGCGTAAACAGTTCATCCGCAGCGTCATAGTCATACCGTTGATCGGCATCTACAAATAACTTTGTCCTAACCTTTGACCCCTTAATCCACTCGGCAAACTTAGGGTCTTGCAGTATCGTTTCCATCTCTGGGTGTTTGGACTTCAACTGTGCAAGAGTGGCCTGTTGTTTAGCCTGTTGAGTGTAAGCCTCCGCTTCCTTGATCTTAGGGTGGTTAGCAATACGGCTATCCACAGCTTTTTGAGGATCAACAAAGAAATCAACATCTTCGCTATCGTCTACTTGCTGTTGCTCAGGTGCTTCTTTAGCCGAGAGTTCTGTCTGGATGTAGTTGTCAACCACTTGCCGTAGTTCGCCAACCTCGTTCCGCTGCTTGCCTGAAAACTTTTCAAGTTCCTGGTGCATCTGTATTAATTCTTCAACAGACTTACCCTGATACTTTTCTGGTACTTCAGACTCTTGAGGTTGTTCCTCTAAAGGGGCCTCAACAGCTTCAATCGTTGGCTCTTCCGGTGTTGTGGTGTCCTCCTCATCTGGACGCTCATCAATAATTGTCGCTCTTGACATCACTTAACTTAGCCCCGCCTTATCAAAGGTTGTGGAGATATTTAAAGTTCACCCGCCTTTTGGCGAGCTTCCCTTCCTTTTCGTCCCGCTTCCTCATGCTCGCGTACCCACTTCATGTGGCGTCCGGGGAAATCCCCGGTAGATCCATCTAGCACGAACGGAGTCGCCGAAACGACCTTCGTAGCTACAGCGCCGCAACCGCACCTATGGGTTGTGGTTGTGCTGTCTACAAATTCTTCAAACAAATGACCGTTTTCGCACCTAAAGTCAAAAACCCTAATCATCTGTTCCTACCAAATCGTCATAACTGTTGTTTATTGAATCCTCAAACTGCAACAGATATACCAATACTTCTAGCTGGCCCTGCCTAAAAAACAGGTCTTCAGCGTCTTTTACCATCGCGACATTATTAATAGTCGCCGCGTTCGATGTCAACTCTTCGGTTAGTTGTTTCCAACCATCGCTTCTAAATAAATCAAAGTAATTGTTGTAATACTTTTCATCTTCACGATTCATCAGGCTTTCTTTTTCCTTCTTTTGCCAGATGCGGTGACCGCATACTTAATAGCTTTTGGCCCTTTTTTCTTGCGCTTTGCAGCTTCTTTTTCAGCTTTGGTCATCTTTGCGGCTACAGCTTTGGGCCTACAAGCTGGGTAAGGACGCTTAGATCCTTTGGCTTTTTTACGACCACACTTCTTGCCGGTCTTAATGTCTACCCAATCTTCTTTAAACCATTTAGTTAGGCCACCCTTTGGCTTAGCCATAAGTCCCGCCACGCTTCTTGTATTCCCGCACCAGCCACGCATTAGCGTAGGCGCTAGGATATACGTCAAATTTACGCTTGGCCGCAGCTTTAACCCTAGAGTAAAGAGCCTTGTTCTTTACATTATCGGGTATAGAACTTTTTTTCTTGGCTTTTTTCTTGGCCTTTTTCTTTGCAGCCATTACTTTTTCTTCTTCTTTTTCTTTTTGGGCGGCTTCGATTTCACCATGTACTTACCACTTCCACCACTTTTATAAGCCATAACAGCCTCCTATTTGCCTTTATGGACTTTCTGAATCTTAAAATCTGCTGATTGAGAAGCGCCTTTGTGCGGCTTGTATCCCCCAGGTGGATTCTTCATCAGCTTGTATTCTTTGCCATCCTTCATCCAATGATAGCCTTTTGGCGCTTTAACCTTCACTTTCTGCCTCCTTTATAGCTTTTTGCAAGGAATACTGCCGCTTGCAAGCATGGCACGATCCGCAAGTTAAAAACCCTTCAGTAGTCTCTTTAGGCTTTCTACACGACCAATACATTTTGCGCAACTCTTGGGGCATAGCAAAGTAAACACCCAAACTTCTTTCAAGCGGAGCTTTGCTCATGTAGTCAAATGGCGCAACCCATACAGGCTTCGTTTGTTTATTGATAAATAACGCAGAAAAAATGCTGTATGCCTCAGCACTTTCCTCTTTGCTCATGTTGTAGTCGCCAGTAAATACTGCGGCTACGGGTTCAGACATTGTTGCGATAACCCGACCAGCTTGAAACAAAGCCAAAGCCATGTCTCGACCGCCAGGATATTTAGCTTTATACGAGTAAAAACTTGATGAAAACTCAAACGGGCGTTGATTTTGCTGCATCCACGCTATGCTTTGTTGAATTGCATGGCCTTCTGCCTTAATCCTACCTTCGGAGTTATCAAGGTGAATTGAGTGTATATGAACATCAAATGAAGTATGCTCAAGAAGGCTCCAAGCAAGCGAAATACTATCCATCCCACCAGAATACATAACTATCACCTTATCCGACTTTCTTTTTAAAAGTCCGTGATATTTATGCGCTATATCAAGAGATTCTTTAGTTTTTAAGCGGTAAACGTCCTCTAAATTTGTTGTCACCACTTTTTGCAAGACCAGTATCGTGCTGTCAGTTTACTAGGTGGGTTTGTATCACACTTGTGCCTAGCCCGAAATGACTTACGCCTAGCCGGTTGGCTCTTTTTGATCGTCATCTTGGCATCACCAAATCTAATGGTCTTGGTCTTGTCCCCCACCTTCGCCACCACCACGAACTTCTTGGTCGGATGGTTCGGGGTTCGCTTCGGCTTGTTGTACCCGCTTACGCCCGCGCGTACCAGTTTTGGATCTTTTTTCGTAGCCATCAAGCCTTTCCTCAAGCTGGTCTAATTGCCGCCTCAAGTCGTTCAACTGCTCCGTCTGCTTCTTGAAGGCTTCGTTGACCTGACCGAACAGGTTGTTGAGTTCCGTTTGTGTCATTAGCATTTTGCTGTTTAGTCCTTAGCTCAGTTTCTTTGAGAAGTCTATCCGCAACCTTGAGCCTTCTTTCAAACTCTTTATCATCTTCATTACCTTCTTTCAGGTTTCTGGTTACAGCATTAACAACGTCTATCTGAAGCTCTTGTGGAGCTAGCTGGGCCTCAACTGCCAGCTTTTGCGCGCGAGCCTGAGATTCTGCGGCCTGACCGCTTAGTGCCGCTGTTTGACTTTGTTGCAGGGCTACTTGCGCCTGTTGCGCCATCATTGCCATCTGCTGAGCTTGAGGATTGGGTTGTGCCGCTTGTTGCATAGCCGCAATCAACTGCTCACGGTTATTGAGGTTCATGTTTTCAATAATGCTTTGCATCAGTATTGAATAAGCAGGGCTGTCCTGCTGCATTGTCTGAAGCAACTGCACTAGCTGTGAAACCTCATATTCCCTAGCGATAATCCCCAAAGTACTCGTAGCAACAAACTTATAATCCGCCACGGGATAGTTTTCGGGGTCAAACTGCATATAACGGTGTGCAGCTTTGGTTACAAAGGGCAGGAGGAAGGACTGCTGGAAGTTAATAAGAGTACGCTTATGACGCTTGATAATAGCGCCGAGAGACATACTGATGCCAGCGGCTGT
>Ga0098036_1000207_pt1 | contig 27984 bp, 45 predicted proteins | sample 4_EtaG_FD_77064 | JGI IMG/M metagenome (GOLD analysis project Ga0098036, IMG submission 77064) | Marine viral communities from the Subarctic Pacific Ocean - 4_ETSP_OMZ_AT15127 metaG | ecosystem: Environmental > Aquatic > Marine > Oceanic | place: Pacific Ocean | collected 2015-01-07 | reverse complement strand
GCTGTTCAGCCTATGTCGTTACCGTCTGGTCTGTTGTTCTTCTTGGACTTCAAGTATGATCGCAATAAGAGTGGTGGTACTGCTGGTGGTAGTGTTTATGGTAACCTTGATAATGCTGGCCCGAATCGCAATAAGGGTTTGGATGGTGTTGGTGCGCAGACTGCTTCAGGCGGTATGTATAACTTCGCTGGCGTTGGTTACTCGCGTAGAAACTTCATTCTTACGAACTCGGCTCCTACCTTCTCTGGTGTTACAACGACTTCTGAGTTGTTGGGTAATGTTACTGTTTCGGGTTATGACTTTACGTTGTCTAGCTCGGGCGCGACAGACCTCAAGACGCTGAATCAGATTCGTATCGCCTCTTCGGGTGAAGCTGAAACTGGTAACAAAGGTGAAACATTCCGTGCGCTTCGTGCCATTGAATCGCTTTCTGCTACTTCTTGGTTTGGTGTTACTGATCCTACGCTGACGGTTCTTACCGCTGCGAAGATTCAGATTTATACCAACACTTGTGGTACTGCTAATCCTGGTGGTCCTAATGTTGTTTGGGGTGCTGATCAATCGCTAACTGCTGCTGTTCTCGTTGGCCCTGCACAAACGAATGCTACCGATAATCCCGCTGATTCTCAGTTGGGTGATTTTGAATCGACTTCGGCTATTCCCGAAATTAACATTGCTGTTTCTAGTGTTCCTGTTATGGCTGTTACACGTAAGTTGAAAGCCACATGGACACCTGAGTTGGCACAAGATATCAATGCTTATCATGCTATTGATGCTGAAGTTGAACTAACGACTATTCTTTCCGATATTATTGCTACGGAAGTTGATCGTGAAATTCTTAGTTCGCTATTGAGTGGTGCTGCTGTGAAGGCTGCTTGGTCGCGTAGTGTTGGTCGTTATGTCACCGCTTCTGGTGATGTTATTAATACTGTTGCTTCTCCTGGTGGTTACTCGCAGAATGTTGGTTTTACCGGCACTCAGCAGGATTGGTATCAGACGCTAGCGGAAACAATCATTACTGTTTCCAATGAAATCCACAAGCGTAACTTGAGAAGTGGTGCCAACTGGCTCGTTACTTCTCCCGATGTTGCTACGATAATTGAAGCTATTGCTTACTTCAAGCCGAATGCGACATTTGATCCTACCGAAGTTCAGTATTCGTTAGGTGTTGAAAAGATTGGTACTCTCACCAATAGATTTACGGTCTATAAAGATCCGTATTTCCCTGTTAATCAGATTCTTGTGGGATACAAGGGCGCTGGCTTCTTGGATGCGGGTTTTGTTTACGCTCCTTATGTGCCGCTGGTGTTCACCCCGACCATCTTTGAGCCGAACGATTTCACGCCTCGTAAGGGTGCGATGACTCGTTACGCATCTCAGATGGTAAGACCTGAGTATTATGGTAAGATTCAGGTTACCGATCTTAATGTGATCGGCGCTCCGGCATCTAACTAAGAGAGATTAGAACGGAGTTACTAAATAGGGTGTTCCCTATTACACAGAAGGGTAGCGGCTTTCGGGCCGCTGCCCTTTTTTATTTTGGAGAAAAAGAATGCCTTCTACTGCACAAACTGCTGAGCGATACCATTCATTAGTCAGTAAAAGAATATCGGTACAATCTTTATTCCCATTAAACCAATGGGTACCTCGCAAAATATTTCCTAAATTTAGATTTCATTGGAATGCTATTTGGACACATCGCTTAGCTTTAGAAGTTGCTTGTCAAATGAGAGAGAATGGTGGGTATGCAAACTTTATTAGTGAGTTAGTAGAATACCAGACAGCATATAAACAACTACACGATACAATGCCTCTCTGCTCTAATAAAAGTATTTCTCATTATGTAGGGTTGTGTGCTATAGAAGCATTAACCGGTGAAATTGATGAAAAGAATTTGGTCACACTAGATGAGGTTTTTAGTCGTACAGTAAAAGATGGGGCTTTTACAGAAGGGGCGCATTACTCTAAGTATGTTAGTGATTGTTTTGATCGTGTGTTTAATTTGTTTTCAGAAGTATACGGCGAAAGTGAAAACATTATATTACGGTCTGCGTGGAATCATATCGTATACAATCTTAAAAAAGTAAAACTATGGCAGCAATTAATTTCTGATACGGATGGTGTTATGGCTGTTGTTGGTGATGGTTGGTATGAAAAAGTAGTACCTACTAGTGAAAATGGAGTTTTCTATTACGAAGACATGACTATACAAAGAGGAAGTGAATGGGTAGTTATAAAGAACCATCGCCAAAACCCCTTTTCATTACATCAACATCCGCATGGTGACGAAATCTTAATTGCTCATCAAAATGATTGGTTAATAAGAGGTAGTGGAATGCCTACGTATAAAAAAGTCATGGCAAGACCCTTGAAGTGGCGCTCACCTAATAATCATTTCTTTACTGAAACTATTTGGGATTGGTGGATTGTTTGGAGGCACAGAGTTGGTTGGTCTATAGATAAAACAAATAGTAGGGTTGTTGATATAAAAGGTAGCACTTTAGTTATACAAGATAGTGGTAAGAAGACAGTTAGATTTCCCGGCGATAGAACAAAAGTAAGCAATGGAAAATTGTTAACATGGCAGCATGGAAAGTTTAGATTTAGCGTAGAAGGTATTAATATAAAATTACTAGGGTCTACTACAGCATACGCCTCTACTACTTATGGAAATGAAGAATCAATTCCGGTTGTAAGAATTAGTGGCGAAAACATTATAACAAGGATAAGTGTGAATGATAAATAAAGAGTTGACGGTTGATGAATATTTTGATGATCCCGTAAATACTACCATGATTAATGAAAGGTGTATTGAGTTGGCGCTTGGTCTTCGGTACATGGAAAAGGTTGGTCACGATAACCTTACTGAAGTTGGTGCAGTTATGCCGCACTATGGATATGCAGAGCATAGAATTGTTGATTTGTTTTCGGCTGATTGTCCAGCGGGAGTAATTGAAAATATAGATGCAGAAACCTGCGATTTTACTGGGCAAAATGTGCTGTGTCTTTCAACCATTGAGCATATCGGTAAAGAAGACTATGACAACACTGATATTGATACGGAGAAGGCTATTCGTATTTTAGACAAGATCACAAACGAGTCAGATAGTTTTATGGTTACATGGGGAACCCGTTATCATAATGAGTTGGACACCTATGTGAAGAATAACCTTGACAAATACGACTGGTTTGGTTATATTAAGAGAGAAGAAAAATTGTGGGAGTATACCGGCACTGATATGGGAGTTTGGGATCAAGAATTTGACAATCCATTTAGGTATGCCAACGGAAATATCTTCCTATTACCGAAGGTGGCGGCTTAACTTCAATAAAAACAACCACTTATGGTGGTAAAAAAAGATTAAAAAAAGCCTTGACAAACCTCTAATTATTCCTTATATTATAGTATAAGAAATTTTTAGAGGTTTTCTCTTTGTTAAGGAGTAGTTATGAATGAGAGTGGTGGTGCTAAGGCTAGTAGGCATGGTAGGTTATTTGAGGAAAAACTTATTGACTATACTGCTCAGCAATTAGATATAGAGTCTTATACCCATGCGGAATATATGCGTGGGACGGGGTTAGGAAAAAATGCTCCTAAGTTTTTAAAAGAATCTCCCACCATTGATGTACTCGCTCGGCACATTGTAGCGCAGTGGCCTTATAGAACTGTAGATCCCCTTAACGATTGCCGCCGTGATTTCGTTATTATGAATAACGGTCAAAAGATTCAAGTCGAAGCCAAATATCAGAACACTGCGGGCTCTGTTGATAAGAAAATAAGAGCAGAATTTGATGATATAGGATTATCGGATTGCCATGCAGGTTTTGTGGTAGTGAGCGGCCCCTATTGGACTATAAATAAAAAAGACCTAATTCCTCACCTAAAAAATCATGCCGAACGGTTTAGTAAAATGCATGGTAAGTATATTGATTTTTTTACTGAAGAAGAATATTATACTTACATTTTTGATAATAAGGAGATTCTTTAATTGAAAGTGAATGAAATTTATTATGGTGATTGTATGGGGTTATCCAAACAACTGCCAAATGATTTTGTAGACCTAGTAGTTACCTCACCACCTTATGCTGATACGTTATCATATGGAGAGGGAGTTAATACTTGCCATGTAGATAATTATGCGGATTGGTTTTTACCATTGTTCCATGAGGCCGCTAGATTCTTACAACCTACAGGTAGTTTTATATTAAACATAAGTGATAAGGTTTTTAGTAAGAAACGAAGTATTTATGTGTTTGATTTAATATGTCGTATAGAAAGAGAAACTGGTTTATGTTTGCATGACCGTTACGTGTGGGCAAAGACCAATGGTATTCCATCGGGTGCCGCTCCAAGACGATTAGATGATAGAATGGAATTTATCTTTCATTTTGTTAGGAAAGAAATAAATAAAAAGGGTGAGTACAAAAAAACACCCGAATCTTTTAAGGCGAATGTAGATCCGATACGCGAACCGTATGCTGATATTTCTCTTAAGAGAATGAAGGGTTCATTAAGTTATAATAAAAAAGTTGATGAAAAAGGTATTGCCACACTAAATGATAAAAAGAGAACGCCAAATCATAAAGGTAAGATACCTTCTACAGTTATGAAATTCAATGGCGCAGGCACGTTGCGAAGTACAGGTTCTAAACATCCAGCGCCTTTTCATCCCGACTTACCTACATGGTTTATGAAGTGGTTAACTACAGAAGGTGATATAGTTTTAGATCCTTTTATGGGTGGCGGTACAGTAGCTGCAGTATGTAAGGAAATGAATAGAGATTATATTGGGTTTGAATTAAATAACAATTATAAACCTCTTATTGAGGAAAGATTGTCATAATATTAAAAAGCCTTGACAAACCTCTAATTATTCCTTATATTATAGTATGTTAATTTTTAGAGGTTTTACTTTTTAAGGAGAAATAATGTCAACATCACAAAACCTTAATAAAGATGAACTTGATAGGTTTTATACAAAACCTTCCATAGTAGATGAATTATTAAAAACAATATCAGTAGAAGATTATGATGTGGTGGTAGAGCCGTCAGCAGGTACAGGTAGTTGGTCTTCAAAAATAGAAGATTGTCTTGCAATAGACATAGACCCTCAACATCCCGACATAATGAAGGGTAATTTTTTAAAAGATGAATTTCTTTTTGATGAGATGAGAGAGGAGAATAAAATTTTAGTAGTAGGTAATCCCCCCTTCGGAAAATTGGGTAGTGGTGCTGTTGATTTTTTTAATAAGGCTGCAGAGTTTGCCGATACTATAGCATTTATCCTTCCTAAATCCTTCAGAAAAGAATCTTTGCAACGCAGGTTGAATAAAAATTTTTGGCTTGTTAAAGATATAGGTTTGTACAAAAAAGATTATTTTATATTTGAAGATAGTTCTTGGCGTACACCTTGTGTTTTTCAAGTATGGGTCAGAAGTATAGAAAAAAGAGATGTTAGTTCGACAAAAATGATTAAACCAATTGGTTTTTCCTATGTGAAAAACTATTTTACATTATACAAAGATATTTATGACCCTGTTCAACAAAAGATTGTTAAAATCACCAAAGATTACGTAAGGCAAACAGAAGCTAATTTAGTGGTTCGTAGAGTTGGTGGTGCAGCAGGTAAGGCATTTGCAACTAAGATAGAAGAAAGAGCTGTAGAGGGTAATTATTTTTTATGGGTTGATGACCCTATCACAATTGCAACCGCCATTAATAGTCATAGATTTTCCCCCAGTGTATATGACACTGTAGGTCCGGAAAGTCTAACCAAAGGTGAATTAACTATTTTCATAAATAGCTTGACAAACCCTCAATAATTTCGTATATTATAGTGTGCTAATTTTTACATTTCATTAGGAGAGATATATAACCTATGGCAACAAAACACAAAGTAAGGAAGAAGGACGGTGGTTTGAAGGAAGTTAGTTTAACTCGCGCAACTGCTATCAAAGCATTTTGTACAGAATGTTTAGGATGGCAAACACACCCTAGAGAATGCGAGTCATATAATTGCACTCTCTATCCTTTTAGGGGAAAAACCAACCTTACTATAAAATGAAAAGCCCCTTTGATGATTACCCTAAATGGATGTTGTTAATGTTTTTATTATCTGTGTCTTATTTCATTATTATTTTGTTGCCTCAAGTTATAGGCAAGGTTCTTAGATGAAGATAGTATCTAATATAGAACAATATCCAGAACTTAAAATAGATGAACAACATCTTAAAAATTGTATTCGTAAACATTATTCCACCATTAAGGCACCTATTTTTATTTACATAGATAAAAACCTTCATCGTGCGCATGGTTTGCATAGATGCGTGTCATATAAAACTTATAACAAATTACCTTCACTTATAAAGGATAACATATTAGATGATGTAAAAAAGAATAAAGGTCATTTTCATAAAATAAGTTTATCGTATCATCACCTTTACCAAGCAAAGAATAGATCGGTAAAAGCGTCAACAGAATGTAGGAGTTGGAAAATACCCAATTGGCCACGAACTCATAGGTTTTTTCATTCTTACTTATTAACCTTACTTAGTCACGAACTACAACACGCTAGACAAAAGGAGCATGGTATTCAATATAAACGGCACAACTGGCTTGAGTATGATAGCTGGTTAATAGATCAATCTCCAATAGAATATGATGCATGTATAGCGGAAATTATAAAGTCGCCTAAAATGTTAAGGAGTTACTGTGAGTGAAATAAAATCTTTAAAAGATTTTAAAGAAAGTTTTTCGTACATAAAAAATAAGCCTTATAATTTTAAAATTAAACATGATGGTCATGTTGGTGATTTTTTTGAAGGGTTATTAGGAAAAAGTGTAGATAATGAATCTAGCCCCGATTTGAGTGAAATTGATACCGAATTAAAAACATCAAGCGGCAAAAAGAAAACAACTTCTTTTACCAGCTCCCCTTGTGGCGGATTGAGTATTCGCGAATTAGTTTATAGGTGTGGGTATAATAGTGGAGAAAAGATATTAAAATTAAACTCCAGCGTTAATACTCGCCCCAATAATTTAGGTCTTTATTTAAAAGTAAAAAAAGATCGTTTATTTTTAATGAAAAATAATAATGAACTTTCTTATTGGGATATAGATGTTTTGATAAAAAAACTTGTAGGTAAGATGCCTAATCTCGCTTATGTAAAATATGAAAAAGAAAAAGATAGGGTTATTTTTAGGGAGTGTATTTTATATAGGCAGATTAATCCTGCTAATTTTGCTAAACTTATAGAGAGAAATTCAGTTATTGTTGAATTAAGAGCGCGAGAAGGGTATGCCGATGAAAGTTGTTCCATACGAGATCGGGGAACTGCGTTTAGACTAATTGACTCTAACATCTATGACTATATTTTTAATAAAAAAGAGGTTATATAGTAATGAATAATAATTTCATAAACAATGTTACTTGTGGTGATTCATTAGAGTTGGTAAAGGAGTTAGACGATAATTCTATAGACTTGGTAGTGACTTCGCCTCCTTATAATGTAGACTTAGGAAACAATAAATATCACAAAGATCCGTACGATCTTTATAACGATAACAAAGACCACCAAGATTACATTAATTGGTTGCAAACTTTGTTTGGTAGTATAAAAGAAAAGTTGGTAACTGGTGGCAGAGTGGTTATTAATATTGGAGATGGAAAGAATGGGTCAGTATCTACGCATTCTGATATAATTCAGTTTATGGTTAAGGAGCTTAATTATATTCTTATGACTACTATTATTTGGAATAAAAATCAAACAGGCAATAGAACTGCATGGGGTAGTTATATGTCTCCATCTTCACCTAGCTTTCCTTGTCCTTATGAATTTGTATTAGTTTTTGCAAAGGACACTAAAAAGAAAGTTGGTGATAAAGAAAATATCACAATAACAAGAGAGGAGTATATTAAAAACTCTTGGGCTATGTGGTCTTTTGCACCAGAGACACGACAGAAAAAGATGGGCCATCGTGCTATGTTTCCATTGGAGTTGCCTAGACGTTCTATTCAGATGTTATCTTATAAAAATGATACAGTGCTAGATCCTTTTAATGGCTTAGGAAGTACGTGTGTGGTTGCTAAAGAATTAGGAAGAAATTATATTGGTTTTGATATGAGTGAAAAATATTGTGAAATATCTAAAGTAAGAATAAAGCATGGTGGAAAGATGCCGGAACAACCAAAGCCTGCGGCATGGTTAAAAATACCTTCAGTATTAGCAGAGAGGATGAAGTGGCAAGATAATGACTAACCTTCCCTATATTCCTATTGAGTATAGCGTCAAACCAGGCCTTCATAAATTAAATGGTGAAAAGCATTTTATTATTGATGAGATGCTACCTTCATATAAAAATGAAAAGGAAGATGCACGTTTAGAAGATTTAGGAAAGTATTATAGGGAAAGAGAAACTACCCATCAAACAGCATTTGCAGATATTCACAAAGGTAATCAAGATTTTTTGATGAAGACTACTACTATGTGGATGGCAGAACAACTATCAAAAGAATATAAGCACATAAGCTTTAAAAGTGAAGGAGAGCATTATGTTTTAGATAATGATTTTACAGGTGAATCTGTTTGGGCTGATGAGAAGCTTAAGGTTGTGCAAATATTAAAAAGCCCTGTGTGTACTTGCGCTAAACAATGCAGTGGGTGTGCATACCCTAAACCTTATGCTACATTATTTGATGCGCTTTGTTCTCAGATACAAGAAGATGTTTGTGTGATGCAAAATGATGAACTCGTTGCCTCTCATGTTTGTTTACCTTCGTGGTGGAGTGTAGAGGAAAAAATGGGTATGAATATGGCTGAAATTCATTCAAAGGTGCCAGGGATGAATGATACCAACTATAAACAGATATGGAATGCTTGCCTCAATAAAGGTCCGTTTTTACGTTATAATTGGGGGTTAACCGACACATTAGTATTGAACCAACATCCTACCAAAAATATTGGTAAAGATTTTGATACAGGTAATGTTTATCTGCGAATTGAACGGCAAGTACTACAAGGGTTTCCTATTATACAGAGTGTATTGTTTTTGATACGAACCTTTGTTGCTGATGTAAAAACGCTAACTAGAGAACAACGAACAACAATGATTACTGCCATTGAAAATATGACCGATGAAGAATTAGAATATAAAGGCTTGACAAATAAAAAAGAAAGTGTTATATTATTATGTGGAGAATAATTATATTATCTATATTATTTATAGGGTGGTTTATTTTAACTGGATTCCTCATTAAGATAGGCGATAAGAAGACGCTTTGGAAGAAAGGTTTCTAATGAAATGGTTTCGTAATCCTTTTAAGCCACCGGTGTGGTATGGTATTCAGAAAAAGTGGTGGTCATTGGCTGCACCGCAGCTTATGAGAGAGTTGAAGCAGCTTGAGGATATTTCCAAGAAGGATTGGGCTGAGTACGAACGATTGAACGATAGGGTTGAAGAGTTAGAGGATAAAAATGCTGAGCTACAACGCAAAAACATGCTTAATCAAAATGGATATTGGTGTGTAGTAAATGATGGAAACTCACATAGTTGTTATCGTCTTGATGAAAAGTTTATAGAGTGGTATAAAATGTGGCGTGAGCCTATTCAAATGAAGTTAGAATTTGAGTATGAACGGTGTACTATTAAAGAAGAAGAAAAAAGATATGACCCAATATATGGTGGGTTGATAGAGTAAGAAACTTATGCTGGCGTAGCCGAGGAAGCCTTCTAAGCTTTTAATCGTAGCTGGAGCTGAAAACACAGGTTCGATTCCTGTCGCCAGTACCAATATTAAAACCTAAAGGAGATAATGGTTGACTAAACAAGAGCGTGACACAATGATTGAAGAAAATATGTGGGTAGTTGAACACGTTATTAAAGACTATCGGCATTTGATGCAATACAGCGAACTGAAGAGTGCTGGTCTTTATGGTCTTATCAGAGGTATTGATAAGTACAGAGAGGGTAAAGGCACTAAACCTTCAACGTATGCTCGTCATTGGGTTAAGGCTGAAGTGTTGAGTACTCTTTATGAAAATCGTAATGTGCATATTCCTTGGAACAAAATCAACGACTATATAAAAGAAAATAAGGATGATGATATATATGCTAGTTTGAGCGGCCACCCACGTGCAATATCTCGGCAACAAAGAGCCACTAAAAAGTATAAAGATATGATGCCACAGTTTGAGGTAAGTTTAGATACTCAAGGAGAAAGAGGCGATCCCGATGCAAAAGAAGGTAAAAGCGATAACATAGAATTGCAATCTTCTTTGAGTTCAGTTGACTTGCATATAAAAGAGAATCAAGATTTAAAAGATCATATTTGTTTTGCCTTAGATAATTCATCGTTAACTGAAATAGAATTAACAGCAATAAGATACAGGTTTGGATTGGAAGGTGGCGAACCTAAAACCTTATCTGAAATAAGCGCCTTAACAGGGTATACTGCTATGGGAATACAGAAGGCAGAAAAACGTGCGCTTAATAAGTTAAAGAAAGATGATTTATTTAAGGAGTTAGTTACATGACTCTAGATAGAAAGTTAGGTGGATTTGCACCCGACAATAAAAAAGCTAATGAATATGTACAGCAAGAATATTATTGTGAATTATGTGGAAGAACAACTAAAGAAGAAACTGAATTAGACGATACAATAAATAAATACTTATGTGAAGGTTGCCGTAAGGAACAGAAAGGTAAAAAGAAATGAGAAAGATTGTAGATGTAATTGCGTTGGAACGAGAGCTAGAGAATAGGTTGGATGTATTGAATGCCGATAGTGTTTTTTTAGATACTGATAAGGCACAATCTAAAATCAATTCGCTAATAGAGAGACTACAAATTGTGCAGCTTATTAAAAAGAATTTTGAAGTAATTGAGTGGTTGATGGGTAGTGATAATATTACTAGAAAGCATTTACTTAACCAAGATGAAGTATAATGTCAGAAAGCATGTATGGTGATGATGAAGAAAAACCCATTCAGCCTAAACCTAAAACTAAACGCAAAACTACACCTAAAAAAACTAAGATAGAAGGGTATCATTTACGAGTGGGGGTTATGGGAATGGCGATAGATATAGTGTCACCTATACCACGCGATCAATTTTGCGATGAGATGGTTGAAACTATTACAACACAAGGTGCCAATCCAAATTGGAGCGGCATCTACCATCTCAAAAAGATTGATGGTAAAATAGTGAGCGTTAGGTTACGCTCAATAGATGTAGTTGAGGAAATGTAATGGCAATTAATTTAGATAGAGCTGAAAAAATAGGTGGTGATAATAATTACCAACCATCCATTAAGATTAATCCTAATCTAAAGTACGGAGACATTGAAGTTTTAACAATTAACAAAGTACCCTTCAATAGGCTGTCTTTTATGAAGAATGATCATTATACTTGTCCTAGTTGCAATACTAATAGTGTGAAAATGATCATTAACTTTTTCTGCACTAAGTGTGAGGCAAAGGTAATAAAGTGGAAGTGCTACGCCGATGAAGTAGAAGAAAAACACCCTTATTATGATAGTTATATTAAGAGGTTTTATGAAGCTACTGATGCAAAGATGGAAATGATACGTAAGAAAAAGGCAAGAGAATCTAATGGGTGAAACTTATAGAAATAGAGATTACCATCAGACAAGAGCCACTAGAGATATGGCAGATAAGAGAACTAAATTTGTGAGAGAAAGCAGGTTTAGTTTTCTTACTGCTGTAGTAGATCAGTATGCATATCTAATGGATTTGAAGAAGGAAGATTTTAATTTAGAATTTAATACTTACATGAGCCACATTCGCTATACCGGTAGAAAGAAGTTTAAAAGACAACATGATAAGATATTAGAGATGGCAATAATGAAAGCATGCTCTGATCATTATGAGGACTTTAACGATAATAATCTTGCTAATTTTGTGAAGACTTACATCGCTGGTAAAAATATGAATATTTAATATGAACGAGAAGGATAAATATATACAAGAGCGGTATAGAAAATCCTTAGCTATGTTGGCTGAAGTAATGGAGCCTATGAATGATGTGGCAATGGCTCAAAGCAAATTTCGTTGCCCCTATAGAAACAAAGATGACTTATGTACGGCCAAATTTGGTTGTAGAAATCAACGAAAACCAAAGGTAAAAGGTTTATTTGTTTGCGCACAAAAAGACAATGACAATTTAGACTATAGAAGCTTTTGGGAGATGCCAGAGTGTTAGATGATTATATGATAGGGTTGTTAATGGGCAATATGGTTTTTGCCATTATCAATATTGTGGTAGTTGGAATTATAAATAGCAAATCATCTCGTATTGAGAAATATGTATCATTTATACATAGCAGAGCGCAGAGATCTAAAAGGATTGAAGAGGCTAAATCGCAGCAAATGGAAGCTGCGGAAGAGAAGAGAAGAAAACATTACGCTAAAGGTAAAAAAAGACCATAAAAAGCCTTGACATATGAGAGATAATTGTTTATATTATATATATAACTTCTTAATATGAAAGGTTTATGATGGCTCGTAAGAAAAAGTCAACACAAGAAACATTTGATGAGAACGTAAAAAAGCTAGCAGCAAATGCTCCAAAGCAAATTGCAGCAAAAGTAAAAGTAAAGCCTAAAGCATCGCCACCAATTCCCAATCACTATAGCAACATTAAAAAGTTGGAAGATTATACTCCAAAGGTAGAAGACTTTGAGCTTTATTCTTATTACAAATCCCAGCAGGGTGACGATGATAAGAGTGGTTATTATGTGGGTAGCATCTTGTGTAGGTCACTGGCTGATATGGAAAAACGGGTGGGGTTTTATTTAGACAACACCACCAAAAAGTCTAAGAAAGAATTGAAAGTAAGCCTCATAAAAGATTTAGAGAGCATAAAGAAAAGGATTAGGTCACTATGATGAGTATGACACTGGAAGAAAGGTACGAAGGTGCCATAGAAGCTAAAAAGAAGACCGGCAACGATCAAATGATTGTGATAAGTATAAATGAGTACGAGCGTTATGTCAAACCTAATTTATTTGACCCCGACCCATCTACCTTAACAGCTTATGGTTATATTAGACCAAGTGGTTCGTTTAAATATGAATAAAAAAGTTTATAAATACCCTATTATACACTATACTAAGTTAAATGATATTTATTGAAGTCATCGTTCACATATAAAACACAAGGAGAATAAATAAAATGTAAAAATTAGGTCAATAAAAAGCAGGTTCATATAGATAGTTGACAAATCCGTCACTTTCTTATCCGTGATTTCCGCTTAGGACAATTTTATAAAAGAGATTGCAATGCAAACACTTTTATAAAACCTACGGCAATTACATTACTAGAAAAATGGAGAAAACTAATGAAGAAGATTAAGCCATTAGTAAGTTCAGATAGTGAAGTAAATATGTTTTGCGATGAAGATGTGAAGATTGCAGATCGTTTGCACCCCGTAAGCGAAGAATCACATCTTGCATGGTTGTTGAATCAGACCGAAGAGTATTCCTTTGAACGAAAAATCATTCCCTTTGATGATATTCAGCCACCGGATTCTAATGCTAGTGTTGATAGCGGTTCACAGACTGCCCGTCAAGGTTATAATCCGGCAGGTACTAAGATTGCCCATAGTATAGAAACTACTGGAGTAGATTTATCGAAGATTACCATTACTCTTAATAAAGTAGGTAGTAATGGAGCTTATAAAATCGAATCTGGTTTTGGTCGTTATCGCGGCTTACGTAAGAATAAGTTTGCTAATGTGTTAGCGTTTGTACCTAACAAAAAGGTATCCGATGGCTATATTCATCAGATGTCGCAACACGCTAATGATCATTTACCAATGGCACCTATTTCCAAAGCGGATATTATAGAGGGGTTCATGGGGGCAGCTCCTAAAGGGTTGGTTACCGGTATCACAAAGGAGCTTTATATTAAGTATAGTACCTCAATCGCTACTCCAGCAGAAGTAACTCAATATATTAAGTCGATGAAGACGTATATAAAAGCTGTTGGTAAGAACAATCACCGCAATCAAGCAATTGATAGTATGGTGTCGGACATTTCTATCTTAACCAAGCAGGGTGTTTCCGATGTTCATTTGTTTGAAGATAATGATAAGCTTGTGGAATGGTTGACGAAGCTGCATAACGATTTTGGTAGTGATATTAATCCTAACTGTAGTAAGAATGTAGTATTGCCTATGCTTAATGATGGTACTCGACATGCGGAAAACGTATTAGGTTCGATTGTTAAGAAGTATGGTGATACTGTTGATGCAAACACAAAGATGCTTCTTGAGCATAACATGGATGGAAATCCTATACCTCAAGATATTCGCGTTGTTTTTGGAATGTCCAAGTGGAGTCCGGAAACTGTTTATTCAAAGATGAACTCTATTAGGAAGATTTATAAGATGAGGGACACTTTTTATAAATTTTTAGAAAACATCGAAGCGATGGTTAAGAAGAGTAATGTGTTTATTAATTCCGGTACTATACCGGTGATTGATTTCGGGGGATTTATTAACCCTTGGAAGACGTTGGAAAAGTACGGTTGGCCGTATAAGGGCATTATTACATGGGATAACCATAACAGCTTTAATGATGTTGTTAGGGATATGCACAATGATGGAATGCTTACAAGTGATGAGTTAGACAAGCTGAAGTTGAGTTAACTCTTAACATAATGTAAGTCGGGAAGGGGCTTCGGCCCCTTCCCTTATTTACAAGGAATATAAGGGCTATGGACCTATATCATAAAATACTTCTAGTAGGGTGTGGGATAGTGTTTTTAAGCTCACCATACATGGCACTATTTTATATTTGGTATATGGAAGAAAAGAAAAGAAGAAAAAAGATCGAAACAATTGAATTAGAATTATCAGAGAGAGAAGAAGGGGTATGGTCGGAATAAACAACAAAAACCCACTACCCAAAGTCGTAGCGTATCATATCATCACTATTTTGAGAGACAACGCTGTTTGATGTCAATGGATGCACCTCAAACCCTTAATGAAAATTTCAATTGTATATAAATTAAAATGAAATACACTAAGGTTATAAGATATGGATAAAGAATGTACTAAATGTAAAGAAGTCAAATCGTTGGATGAGTTTTGGAAAGATGCTAATCTTAAAGATGGGGTGCAATATTGGTGTAAAAAATGCGCCCATGCAAAACAGCGACCTGCATCACCTCCGTATGGAACAAGAATAGAAAAAGCTATATATAAAAAAGAGTTGGCAGCTAAGGGGTTAAAACATTGCCCCAAATGTGATAAAGAAAAAAGCTTTGATGGATTTGCGAGAGCCAAGGAAAGAAAAGATGGCTATAATGGACATTGTAAAGAATGTCAAAAAAATTATCGCATTAGAAATAAAGAAATGATTAGTGCAACGGGTAAAAAATACAGAGAAGAAAATAAAGAGTATTTTAAAGAGTATAGTAGAAATTACCAGGCAGTTCGCAGACACCGGTATGCTACTGATGAAGAATACAGAAAAAGAGAGAAGGCGAACTCCATTAAAGCTGTCTACAAAAGAAGAGAAACACAACCATTGTATAGATTAAGAGAGCGCGTAAGCACCACCATCAACAAGGCTTTAGCAAGAAATAAAGGCGGTAAAGACGGACAATCAGTTTTACAATATCTTCCCTATACGATAGAAGAATTAAAAGAGCATTTAGAGAATCAATTTCAAGAAGGTATGACTTGGAACAATCATGGTGTTCATGGATGGCATCTTGACCACATCATTCCGCAAAGCAAGTTGATTTACGATTCTATGGATCACCCTAATTTTCAAAAGTGTTGGGCGTTGGAAAACCTTCAACCACTATGGGCGAAAGAAAACATCAGTAAGAGCAACAAAATCCTCTAACGAAACTTTCCATCGTATATAAATTAAAATGAAGTACACATAGAGAAGAACAATAAAAAAGTACATAGACATAGGGAATAAACAATTAAAGGAAGAGATAACAAACCTTCTGTATAAAAGGGGAGTATTTCTTCCTTTCTTTACTATTACCCTAATAAGGGGTGGATACATTCATCTGAAATCTGAAGGGTCTATATGGGTAATTCGATACCCTTTTTAGGGGGTTTTTTGCTACTCTGTGAGGTACTCCGAAAACCCTAACATAATTCTACGTTAACGGAACCGTCTAGGAAGCATAAACTTTGATGGTCTTACAAACACTAGTATTTGAGCTAGTTAGTTGAGCCTCTCTACGCGTGTGAGTAAGTTAGTGTTAATAAACGGGTTATAGAGGATAAATCTACTACAGGGTATATGTGTAAGCTGTTGTCTCCCAACACTTTACCGAGGTATTCATTCAATATTATTTGAAATTATCAGTATTGTAAGTCTTATATAAACAACTACTTACATATTCTACTTGTGGAAACCTTAAAAAAGCTGTATATTTATAGTACAAGGTTAGGGAATGAGAATGAAAGAAAAAAAGATTAAAAAAGATGAAGAAAAGCCTTGACAAACGGTTGAAAATTGGTTATATTTAGTATGTAGGTTGAGAGACACTTAAAAGGGTTATTATGGAAAATAGAAACGCAAAATCATTACTCGCCAAACTCATGGCTGCTGAAGACATCAATGTTGAATATTCGGAAAAAGCCCCTACTGCTTCTTTCGATACTGAAAGTAGAACTCTCAGAATGCCTGTCTTTAAAGACATATCTGATGAAGCTACTGACTTGTTTTTGGGACATGAGGTTGGTCACGCACTTTATACGCCACAAGGTGAAATACTTAAGGTATTAGAAAAAGGTGGTGTGTATAAGAATTTTGTCAATGTGGTTGAAGACGCTCGCATTGAGAAAATGATTCAAAATAAGTTTCCTGGCCTAAAGCGTTGTTTCTATGACGGTTACAGCGAACTAATGGAGCGTGATTTCTTCGGTACGAATGGCAGTGATCCTAACGACTATAACTTCATAGATAGGTTGAATTTGCACTTCAAGGCGGGCATTCGTGCTGGTATTGATTTTTCAGCTGAAGAAATGACCTATGTTGATAGGATGGATAACCTACGTAGTTGGGAAGAAACAATCGCTCTTTCGGATGACCTTTACGATTATTGCAAGGCTAAGGGCGAAGATGAAGCGCCTGAGAGTTATGAAGATTCTGATAATTCTGAGTCTGAGTCTGGTGATGGTGAGCCGGATGATGGTGAAATGGATTGGAATGGCGATACTGATTCCGATGACAATAACGAAGAAACTAGCGATGATGATAAAAAAGCTAGTGGTAGTGGCGAATCGGATGAAGGTAGCAAAGATGAAGGCAAAGGCAGTTCTGGTGATGATTCGGAAGATGAAGACCCTGAAGATAGTGAAGACGGGTCCGATACTAACGCATCAGGTAATAAAGATAAAAATAAAGAATCAAGTGCTACTGCTGGCACAAAAGGCAGCGATGGTGCTAATGACGAACTTATCACGACAACCCAAGATAAGTTTGATTCTAAGTTAGAGGATCTTGTTGATACTGAGTCATCCTTCAACTATCTGAGGATTCCGAAAATAGATGTTGAAAAGGTTCTTATTCCTATGTCTGAGATACATGCAGTAATAGATAAGGAAATAGAAAAGAACGTACGTGCAAGTAATCCCGATAATGATTTAATGGCTATCGCTCATAAGGATTTTAAGAAGTTTTCAAGTGAGCAGAAGTCATTGATTTCTTATCTGATAAAAGAATTTGAGATGAGAAAATCTGCTGATGAACATAAACGCACCAAAGAAGGCAAGACCGGTATTCTCAACCCTAACAAGCTACATGCCTATAAATTCAGCGAAGATATTTTCCTTCGCAATAGTGTAGTGAGTGACGGTAAGAATCATGGGTTCGTTATGTTTGTTGATTGGTCTGGTTCAATGGGCAATTGCATGGCGGATACGATTGATCAACTAATGATGTTAGCCATGTTTTGCAAAAAAGCTCAGATTCCTTTTGATGTTTTCGCCTTTACTAATAGTTGGTCAAGGTCTATGAGCGATCATTATCATAGTGTCTATGAGTTTGACCACAAAACACAAAACGATATAGCCATAACAGGTTCCTTTAGTCTGTTACATCTTATCTCTTCTACTCTTAAGAATGCGGCGTTCAATAAGAGTATGACATATATGCAGTATATGAAAAACATGTTTGTTAGTCGCCATGCTTATAGTTGGGATGATGTGGTTTATTTTCCAATGCCATCGGCGCTTGGTTTGGGTGGAACGCCCTTGAATGAGGCAATTATTTCAGCTTTTGAGATTGTGCCGATGTTTCAGAAGAAAAACAATGTACAGATAGTCAATACAATATTTCTTACTGATGGTCAAGGTCATGGCACTTCTAATAAGTGGGTTGATGGTCAATGGGGTTCCGGACACGGCACTTCTGTCATCGTTGATCCTGTGACTAAAAAACATTACAACAAATATCCGGACGATCAAGCGTTGCTAGAGATTCTTAAGGATCGCACGGGTGTTACTATTGCTGGCTTCTTTATCACACCTAGCACTAAGCGTAGTTTTCTTAATGAGATGTATCACACCAACCTTGGTTGGGATAAAGCTGAAGAGTTATGGTTGGAAATTAAAGCAGAGGGTTATGGTGTGATTGAAAATGACCTTGGATATGATGAATATTATTTGATATCCAGCAAAAGCCTTGAGATAAAAGATGAGGGCTTAGGGATTGACTCTGATATGACCAAGGGGCGTATGAAAAACGCTTTTGTCAAGGCACAAAAGGGTAAAATCGCCAACAAACAAATGTTGTCAAGGTTTGCTGAGTTAGTGGCTTGATAAATCCCGCCGCGCCCGAGTAAATCGTTTATAAACAACAACTTAGACCGAAAATCAATAGAAACAAGCAGTTATGAACATTACCGATCACATAGTCAATAAAAGTTACCTAGGGGGTTGGCTCGCAAGTGACTGTCTCCCAACAGCTTACAGCGACATAAAATCAAAGAAATTTGAAATAATAGCCTCTGTAAGTACTTGTTTTTATTGGAGTTATATTTGGAGCTTGTGTAATCCCGAAAAATTGGTTATATTATATATAGACATTAGAGGGGCGCTCGGCTCCTAAAAACCTTCCGCTATGGAAAGAGAGTTCAAATGAGTTTTTCAAAGAAACAAATTGCCTTCATTGATGCTGCTGTTAAGTATAACGAAACAATGGTTGCTATAGACCTTGGTTCGGTTAACAAAACAGACCTGCAAAACATCGCAGATTTTGCTGATATGAAATTTCCTCATTTCATAACTCGCGTTCCAACCTACAAGGTTGGTCGTGGATTGTGGGCAATTCCGGTAGATGGCGCACCTGCGATAAAGGCAGTGGCCGATAGTTCGGTAGGGGTAGAAAAGGCCCCAGACGTTATCACCGATAAAGCTACGGAACCCGTCAAGGTTCCTGTTGTCCCTACCACTACGGTTGAAATGACTAAGGGTACTACCCTTGGTGTCTCAGCGGTTCCTAGCAAAGACCCAATGTTTGTTCCTTTTGGAAACTTTTCCGATGTGGAATCTATCATAAAGTCTGATATGTTTTATCCTGTTTTCGTTACTGGTCTCTCCGGTAATGGTAAAACCTTTATGATAGAACAGGCTTGTGCAAAAGCAAAGCGTGAGCTATTCCGTGTCAATATCACGATTGAAACGGATGAAGATGACCTGTTAGGTGGTTTTCGTTTGGTCAATGGTGAGACGGTCTGGTTTGACGGGCCTGTGGTTGAAGCAATGCGTAAAGGCGCAGTACTGCTTCTTGATGAAGTTGATTTGGCTTCTACCAAAATCATGTGTCTCCAGCCTGTGTTAGAAGGCAAAGGTGTTTTCCTTAAGAAGATTAATGAATGGGTAGAATGTGCGCCAGGTTTCAATATCATTGCTACCGCCAATACCAAAGGCAAAGGCGATGAAACAGGCAATTTCATTGGTGCTGGTGTCTTGAACGAGGCATTCCTTGAACGCTTTCCTATTACTGTGGAACAGGATTATCCTTCTAACGCAGTAGAGAAAAAGATTTTAAATAAAGTCTTTGACAAGCTGAATGTCTCTGACAGTGAGTTTGTTGACAAGTTGGTCAATTGGGCCGACATCATTCGTAAGACGTATATAGAGGGAGCTATAGACGAGTTGATCACTACTCGTAGGTTGGTTCATATCAGCAACGCCTATGCCATCTTCAATATGGATCGTATGAAAGCAATTTCGATGTGTGTTAATCGCTTCGATGATGAAACCAAGTCTGCTATGGTTGATTTATACACTAAGGTTGATTCTGATGTAGTTGCAGAAACTCCCGATTATGACGGTGAAAAGCCCGTAGAAAATGGTGAAGAATGTCCTTTCTAAATGATTCAACATTATCACGCGAAGTGAATAGACCAGCTAACTTTAAAGCAGTAAACACTATGATGAATAAACCATTAGATGAAAATGTAATAGGCAATATGAATAAGGCAGTTAACTGTGTTGTTCATAAGACAATAGATCCTGGATGGGTTATGGATGGTGATGAATTTCCCAATCCGGATGCCTCAGTGCATATGCTTGCCATTGATAAAGAGTTTAAGTTTGGTAAGGGTAAAGAAATCATTGCTTTTGCTGATGGTGGCAAGGGCGCTACCGGTAAGGATTTAAAATATGTGAAGTTCTTCTATTGGTATGATACCGCTAAGACTAATGTCAAGGGCGGCAATAAAACATACTCGTATAGTGTAGAAAAGGCTCGTACCTTTTGGGGTGAGAAGATTACTGCTGGTTATGGTCGGTTTGATATACTTCCGGAAGTAACCGAAACTACCTCCGAAACTGATTAGTTTTTTGGGTCGGGGTCAAGTGAAAAAAAATAAAAAACCCAAAACGCCAGATGAGCTGGAAAATCGCGGCCCAATTTTTTGGCCCTATAAGTTTTTTTTGAAAGGTATACGTCAGTGACGAACAAGGGTAAATGGGAAAGCTGTTGAAATGGGAAAATGGAGAACACAATAAATTATGTCAAAAGATGTTGCAATGTGGCAATTAAAAAAAGCTAACCACATCGTTACCTTTAAATGGGAAGGTGACCGAAGGTTTGGAGCGAATGCGACTAACGGAATAGAAGTAGGTCAAGGGTATGTGGGAGAAAATCATCTGTTTGCCTCTTGGCCGGTGAATCAAGCACGAAATTTGTGGGCCACCAAAATAGAAGAAGGGTACAGGAGATATCCATGAATGGAATTTTGGAGACACCAAAGGGAGAAACGCAAGTGACCAGACCAACCATCGGAAAATCAGCAGTATGGGAGATCCCAAGTGATAGCAAGCACGTTGAGAACTATATTAAAAATGAACTGCTGCATAACCTTGGAAAGTCTGCGAAATCCATCACGCCACACGGTGAAGCAATTGGAGAAATGACGTTAGTGAAGGAATATAATCTAATATCCAAAGCCAACGAGAGGATTTCATTTTATGATTATGGTGAAGGGTATTATCTGGAAGTGATGGGTCGGGATCACAACCGTGTTAAAATTAATCGGGTAGAAGCCAGACGAAGATGGAACGCATTGATAGCAGACGGATGGAAAAAGGTGACGACTTGAACGAAGTTTTGGAGGCACCAAAGGTGACGACATGAAAAAAGGCATACGCGAACACATCAAGTTTTTGCAGCGACATGGATACGTCATAACAAGAATAGTGAGCGGAGGTAAACACATAAAACTATTTATAGAGGGTAGAGTAGCACCACACATAATTTCAAAAACAGCATCATGTAGGCGTTCCCACAAAAATTCATTGGCGCACTTACGCCGCACAGGAGTAACGAATTGACCGACAGCAACGACAAAGTAAACGAACACAACGAGATTCTAATGCAAACCTTGGCGGTATTGCTTAAAGAGTTTAAAAACAAAGAAGAGAACGACAAGTATACCGAAGAGATTGTGAAAAACGCCTTGGATAGCAACATTCTTTATTGTAAGTTCGTAAGTGAATACTACGGTACCGATGCCACTCAATTGGCCGATGCGTTTGATGAATGGGTATCACAGTTTAGTGAGGAAGAGATTACAGAAATGTGTCGGCCCAATGCGTTGGTGGATGGAAATGCTCGTGAGCAAATAATAGAGGACCAAAAATCCGCCGCGGAATTGCCGAATGTATTGTATTCGTTAGATGATATTATGAATGAATTAAATCCACCAAAAAAGGATGAAGAATAATGACCGAAGTAGATGCGTTAGGTGCATGGACTCCCACCGAAGAGGCAGGTATTAAAGAGCAAGAGTTGTGGTCACTAGATGCAACTCTGACCGATTATATTTTGCCACGTATCACAGCGTTTAGGGAAATGGAGCGTCATGGCTTTCCGGCTTTACTCAGTGAAGTACCTATTGATCAACAAGGCACGTTGGAGGAACATGAAGAAGCGGCAATGGATGAACGAGCCATGGCGCATTGGGAAAACGTACTACGGAGTATTGAGCTAGCGTTTACCACGATGAAGAGCGTTCAGCATTTTGAGCGTAGCACAGCGCAGAATAACGATATTAAATCGGGGTTGAAATTATTTGCTGAGTATTATGAATATTTATGGGATTAGCCCTTGACACAATCTGTTTTATTTGTTATATTTATAGTATGTTAAATTGGTATAATTACATTGGAGTGAATACGTGAAACTTAGGAAAGTTATAAACGAAGCTGACGTTAACGAGTCGAGTCTATCGCGGCTATGGACTCACAACGAAAAGCATGATTGTGGCGCACTCACGGCGTTTCGTGTTGCTGCAGATTGTGGCAATGGTGAGCAGTATACTTCATCTGATAATAAAAAAAGAAACCGTTCATTGTTAGCTAAGTTGAAGTCAAAAGGGTATGGCGTAACCAAACTAAAAGGTACGTATCCGGAAGGTGGCAAAGAAGCCTCAGAGGATAGTTTCTTTGTTGTGGATTTAAAAGACACCGGCAACCTGTTGAAAGATCTAAAAAGGTTGGGTGCTGAGTTTGAGCAAGATAGCATTTTGTTTGTTCCCAAAGGAGCCATCAATGGCGGTCCAAAAGCATTTCTAATCGGCACCAACAACTGTCCTAACAGTTGGCCTGGCAAAGGTAAGAAGGATATTTTTGCTGGTGGTAAGTTGGGCAAAAGCTCTAAGATTTATACGTCTAAGGTAAATGGTCGGCCCTTTATATTTGAAAGCATACTGGAAGAAGTGTATAGTCCAGGCAATGGTATGGGTTGGTGGTCGTTGCATTTAGAGGCAGAAAAACATTGGTCTGAAATAGAAATAGAGGGTAACTAACATGATGAAGGACTTTGGATTTTTCATATCGCCCATTGGTAAGTTGATACCGGTAGCCAGTAATGGTACGCACATAAGAACTGTTATAAACAACCCAGCTAAGTTTAAGTTAAAGAAAGCCGATATAGAAAAAGTTTTTAAAAAGCACGGCGAGAAGATGGGTAGTGAAGGCAATGCCCGTGATGAAGTGCTTAAAGGTCTTACAAAAAGCGGTTGGATTCGCTTACGCCGCTATCCGCAATATTGGTCTATTCAATTTGCTCGTATGAATAGAAAAGTTATGAAGACGATTGCACGGTTTGCTTCTTCTATTCTCAAGGGTGTGGGCAAGTACAAGGAAACTGATAAATATATCCCTATTGTCGCTATAGGTTTTGATGATGGATATCGAAAAGAGGTCGAGCTAGATTATGTAGCACAAACCGGCACTTTCAACGAAGCAATTGAGATGATTGACATTAAAGATCATTCTGAGATGGTGCTAGCCGAAGTATTGACCATAATTAATGAAAAATACGACTGGTCGGTTGACTAAGCGCTAAGTTCAGTATAAACAACACTTTATGAAACTCCTCCTAAGTGTTTTATAAACAAGGCTTTATGAGTTTTAAATTATTTTTATTTTTTTTCTAAAATATCCACCAAATCCTTGAAAACCCCATCTACTACGGGGTATACTCATAACCCCTTCTGCCGCAACACCTTACGAGGGTGTAAAATATAGGTTTTTTGAAAAAATGACTGCCGTAACTCTTTTATTTACAAATACTTACAATTAACGCTTGTGGAATCCCAAAAAAAGCCGTATATTATATATGTAAGAGATTGGGAGAGGAAATGGTTCCTTCCCTCAAAAAGAAAGTTGTTATGAAAAATCCTTTTTTGACCATCAATGAAAATTCCGCTTTGGAGTTGAGAGACTTGGATAATAAGAAAGTGAACCACATTATCTTTGATATCAATGCTGACTATGATGGTTCTGTCAAGTCAATGGCTACTTTTTTGAAAGACAATAATATTACCAAATTTATCTCTTCTTCGTCCCTTGATTTTCCCGATGAATACGGCATTGATGAAGATATGCTGATTGAGTTTTTTGACTCCGTTAAAACCTATGAGGTTAATTAGATGACTGCTCCTTTTCGTTCCGCTGATTCGTTAGAAAACGAAGGTGATGCCCGTGAGGCATATGCCGCTTGGATGTCTGATATGGCGAATACCACCATCGTGAAACCAGCCTTGGATAACACTGGAATTACCTTCGCTGGTATTCCGGTGGATGATGCTGGTGTGTTTGATATATTACCTTTTTAAATAGAAGAAGATAAAATGAAAGACATGGTAAAAGACGCTAAAGAGTTAGCGAAAAAATTGCATGAAGGAATGACCGATAAGTACGGCAATCCTTATTTCTATCATCTTGAAAGAGTTGCTAATAGAGTTCGGGATATGGAGTACGATATGGTCGATGAGACTAGCGAAATTAATCTGTATATCGCAGCGGCTTATTTGCATGATGTGATTGAAGATACGGATTATTTGATAGGCGATATAATCGACAAGTTTGGTGAAACGATTGCTGAGGCAGTTAAGCTGCTAACAAGAGGCGAAGAAGAGACTTACGCTGATTATGTTACCGGTATAAAGAAGTCGGTTTTTCTTGAAGGTAAAATCGCACGGGTTGTCAAGATGGCTGATTTGCTTGACCATCTTATGGGTCCGACACCTTGCCCACCTAACTTGGTCAAACGGTACGAAAAAAGTCTGTATAGTTTGATGGGCAAGTTGTAAGGTAAGATACCGTTGATTATGTCGTGTATGACTTTTATTACATACTCTATCTGTTGGCAGGGTTAATCGCCTTTGGTAATACTTGTTTATTTATAGCGTTGGTGATGTCAATAGAAGATAAAAAAACTGAAAGGAAACGACCACAACAAAAAAATAAAAAAAGAAAAAAGAAAATGAGGGAAAAGGAAGACCCTCAAGATGAGAAGGTTGGTTGGACAGTTATGGATTCAGATGATGATGGCAATATAATAATTGAGGAAATATAATGAGTGAACGAATCGTAATAAAAAAGAATAGCCGTGAGTCAATCGTGATTTCGCAAACAGAGTTTAAGGGAAATGCTTTGGTGGACATGCGTATTTTCTTTACCAATAAAGATGGCGATTTATCGCCCACTAAAAAGGGGTTATCTATTCGGTTGGAAAAGTTGGACGAATTGGTTGCTACCTTGTCGGCCCTTTCTCAAGACATTAATCTAGCAAAGGAAACAGCGTGATTAATTTAACCACCCCAGATGGATTGAAAAAGTTGCGTAAAAGTCATTCGGATTTTGATATCATTTGGAATGAAAGCGGCCGCGAGACACAGGAGTTTATGGTTAAAAACGCGCCACAGATGTTGAGTCGTTTGAGCGAGTGGTACATCAAGCATGGCAAGTTAATCGAAGAAAGCGTAGCAACCGGTTCATATTAAAATGCTTAAAATAGGAATAGTTTAAAATGGAAAAGAATTATCTTATACGTCAACAAGATTTAATGAAGAAGGTTCGCCGCGGTGAGCATCGCCCTACTCGTATTGAGAAGAACCCCAAGGCATATTCTCGTAAGCAAAAGCATCGCATAGATTATATGGAGATCAACAATGGATAGCTGGTTGCCAAATGAGTTAACCGTTGACTCTGTTTTAGTTGCGATGACAAGCAGCAGTTTGGAATACGATATTGATAAGACAAGGGCATTTGTTGTGGCGCTTTTGACCGATGTTAACGATCACAATGCTGCAGTTAAAGTTAACGATGTGTTGTTAGGAGTAGAGTAAAGGTTTTGGTCGGTGTGGCGAAATTAGGTATACGCGACAGACTTAAAATCTGTTTCCCAATTGGGAGTGCCGGTTCAAGTCCGGCCACCGACACCATTTTAGAGCCATTAGCTCAGTAGGTAGAGCAATTGACTTTTAATCAATCGGTCGTGAGTTCGATTCTCACATGGCTCACCAAAAAAAATGCCACTTTAGCTCAGATGGATAGAGCAGCTGATTTGTAATCAGCAGGTCTTCGGTTCAATTCCGAAAAGTGGCTCCATAGGTCCGAAAGAGGTTACGCATCTCAACTGGTTTTGGTTTCCCCATATAATAGACCAATGCGTGGTTGCCCAGTAGAAGCCTCTTTCGGGCATCATTTTATATTTACCATAGAGAGGTATTATGTATCGAGCGCTTCACAAGAGTTTAACAATAAAAGAATCTAAGATTCATGGATTGGGCCTTTTCGCAGCGAAAAAAATACCACAAGGTACTAACTTGGGTATAAGTCATTTTAGAGATGAGGTCTGTGGGTTTGAGAATAATTATATCAGAACACCACTAGGCGGTTTTATCAATCATGCGGAGGTACCAAACTGCAAAAAATTGGGCCAACACGGTCGCATCATGTCGATTATAACACTATGTGATATTGAAGAAGGCGAAGAATTGACGGTTTATTATACTTTGTATAAAGTGCCTGTCTAATTTTAATATAGATACGTTTTTAGTTTATTTATGTATATAATTTTATTATATTTATTAGCCAATCCTACCAACTCTCTCAAAGGAGAAACGCCATGACTACAAATACCACTAAGTTAGCCGAAGCAATTGGATTACTCTCTACTGTTCTATCTAGTGAAATCGCACAGACTAATAATCCATTTGAGGTAGAAGATGACGATGAAACTGTAGCTTTAGAGACTTATGATGAGCTAAAAGATGCCGCTGAAAACTTTAATGAAGAAGTTAATAATGATTTAGAAGTTATTCGTGGTGAAATTAGTAATTGTTTGGAGTGGGAAAGTGATGATCCTCTTACTCAAGATTTTGATGAAAAAATGTGGGACGATGACACTGACACGGAAGAAGATGATGGCGAATCAACAACCGAAGAGACAACTACTGAAGAAGTCGCAACTGATGATTCATCAACAGATAAAGAAGCAAAAATAATTGAGCAAGCTTTAGAAGAAGCACAAATAAGGATTGAAGAATTAGAATCATCCAACGAGAAGATGAAATCAACTCTGGAAAATGTAGCCGAAGGCATTAATGATATTATTGAAGTAAGCAATAACTTTACTGATGAAGTGGAGGCATATTGATGGAAGAAAAATTTGATAAACTAATATCATTAGTGGAGGAACAAAATAAGGCATGGGCACATACAATTAATGCGCTCACTTCTATTCACAATATGATGATGGAAAGCTATAAAAAGCAAGAATTGCTTTTAGAAAAACACCCACCGGTGCGAGAACCAACAAACGAACCTGTAACGGTTGGAAATAGAGAGCAACCACAACCTTTTAATGATTATAATGACACGCAGCCTTATGGTACGGATATTGAAGAGGAAAGAAATGCAGAAGCTCAATCTTTTCCACAGGCACCTAGCGTCCGGCCCGTACAACAACAACAGGCACCACCAGCACCCCCTAATCCACCGATGGAAGGTGAAAGGATAGTGTCTTTGGAGCAACCTAAACAAGAGGCACCTTTACCGGCTCCACAATCTAAGGCTGAAATGCTAGAACGTCAAGTAACCCTACCTAAATCGTAAGTTCAATAAAAACAACACCTTATATCGCTCACCTAAGTGTAATATAAACAAGCACTTAGGTGAGCAAATTTTTT
>Ga0098036_1000205_pt1 | contig 28056 bp, 57 predicted proteins | sample 4_EtaG_FD_77064 | JGI IMG/M metagenome (GOLD analysis project Ga0098036, IMG submission 77064) | Marine viral communities from the Subarctic Pacific Ocean - 4_ETSP_OMZ_AT15127 metaG | ecosystem: Environmental > Aquatic > Marine > Oceanic | place: Pacific Ocean | collected 2015-01-07 | reverse complement strand
GTTCTTGTATGCTTTTGCTAGTACCTCATCTTTTTTCTCCATCTCTGATGGGGGTGGGGTAATAGTAAAACTCATTCAGATAATTGTTTCTTTGTTTCTGGTATCATACCCTGTTCAAATGCTTTGAGTTTATCTCTGCTAAAACCAGAGAACTCTTGTATCAGTGCTACAGAGTCTACTTTCTTTTCTGTAGACAGCAAACCAGATATTTTCATCAGTGTCTCCAAGGCTCTAAGCTTATCATTGTCTTTTGCATCTGCTTTGTCTACAACGTCTTTAGTACTTTCTAGTAAGTATCTTTTTGTAATACCTACCTCTGACATTAAGTTTTCTATTTCTTTATCCACTGCTTGCCTCACTGTTTTGTTTTTAAGTAGTAGTGTTGATCTTCTTTCTGCATGGCCTACGCTTTTTGTATTTGGAAATGCTTTTTGATATGCTTTTACAGGTTCCATACCATGTGCAATATATTTAGCAAAGTTTTTCTTTGACAAAGTTAAAAAACCTTCAGTTACTACAGCATATCCAGATCGCTTTGTAAATCTATACATCTCATCTTTTACAGTGCCAGACTTCATACCATTTCTTCTAAGATGAAACATTCCTATAATAGTTCTTACGTAATTGTTTTCTTTTTTAAATCCTTTTACTTGTCCTTTTTTTAGTATCTGCACTATCTTACCATCGTCTGCAAGACACCAATCTCCTTCCTCTGCTTTTTTCCAGTCTGTAATGAGAGATGTGTTAGGATGTGCAGTACGAAACTCTACTTCCGATTCGTAAGCGTAATGCTTCGTTCCTTTAATTGTGCGGCTTAGTGCCAATTAATTAGGTTTTTCGTTTAGGAAGAAGTTGACATCTAATATCTCTAGCTCCGGCATGTTCTTCATACGATATAATAATTCGGATATTAAACCTATTTGTCTAGAGTTGGGGTCTATCACATCCATTAACTTTAACTCTTCTGATATCTCACGGCAACGTTCTAGGTTTTCATAAACATTACCAATCTTAAAATCACCAGATAAGGCTTTTTGATATAATGTTTTGTATTCTGACATGATTTAATTTAATAAAAACTTGACTACTATGTATTACATAATATATATTTAATTATCCTAGTTTAGTTTGCGGTTGGTTTTTTATAGTAGTACTATAGTACTATAGTATATATAGTATAATAGTATATATAATATATATATAATATATATATAGTAATATAGTATAATAGTATTAATAGTATATATAGTATATATAGTACCCGCTTTAGTAAAAATAGTACCCGCTTTGGCAACTAATCCAAAAAAGTGTAAAAAATTTCAGAAAAATATATCAGCATGTGTGTCTTTCTTTTATTGCACACGACCCTCCCCCCTAACCCATTTCACGTTAGAATTGTTGTGTTGAAAAAGTCGTTTTTATTTAGGCACGTTACAACTTACAATTTATATTTTATATCTCTATAACTTCAATAATATAAGGACTTACAGGGATACTGTATTAAATAAATAAATAAATGTATAGGATACAGATCAATTAACTATATAAGTTTCAATGGAGCAAGAGCCGAACTAATTAATTAAATAAATAAATGATAAATAAATATATATATAATAGTAATTACTTTACACGTTTACTTAGTTTATATAATAAGCTAGGATATACAACACGAGTATTACACACGTATATTATTTTTATTGGAACTATTGCCCAGCAAATACATTTAATAAGTAAGCAACCAAAAGGAAAAATAAAATGAAATTAAAATGCACTAATGAGAGTTATAATGGATACACTAATAAATCAACGTGGGCGTTTATGCTATGGATTAACAACGATTATTTAATGTATGGAATAGCTCAAGGAATAACAAAAGATAATAAAGATAACATTGATAAAATATCTACAGATTTAAAAGAATTTGCTAAATATTTAGTGAATAGAGATGAAAAGATAAATCCAAAAGAAATAACATTTTCTAAGGATTTAAAAAGCTTTGAAGGATCATTAAATAAAATCAATTATAAAGAAATTGCCGAACATTTAAACGAGGATATGGAGTAAATAAAATGGATATTAAAACAAAACATACAATCGCAAAAGCCATAGAAAGTTTTATGTATGAAACCGAATTATGTCAAGATACTAGAATTTATTTTAGTAATAAATGTTATGATTATAATTCTAGTGGTCAAAAAACAATTATTAAAAATGTTATTGGATCGGATTATTGCCAATTTAGCAACGATGAAACTATTACAATGACGTTTGAAGGGCCTTTGTGTGATGTTATTAATTATGAATTTGGCCGTTTAAATCAAAAATGGTATGATTTTCTAGAGTCTATTGAGAAAAAATACGGGTATTATACTGAGATGGGTCATCATTGGTCATTAACATTTTGTAAAATATAATTGGAACTTTCCGCAACTCGGAGAGTATAACAAGTAACAAAACAAAAAAAATGGAGTGTTAGAAATGAAAATTATTACGGCAACTGAATTGCTTGTAAAAAAAAGCAAAGACAGAAACAAAAAAGAATTAGAAGATTTAATGGAGATTATATTATTAGAAAATAGTGGTGAATGGTTTAAAGATAGAATATGGATGGATGAACTAGAAAATATACTCTGTTTAAATGTAGATGAAATCTTTTTCAACTTAAACGGATTATCATTAGAAGATTGGTTGCGAGTCAATACGGATTGTGACGTGAACAGCGATAAACAATGGCGAGTTTTTGGAATCAATAGGCAATAACAATAATAAAAAAAGGAGTGTAAAACATGGCACAACAACATCAAATTGGAACACACAAAACAAAAGTTTTTACAGAAAACGGAGTAACTTTTGTAAAGTATCACAACACCAAAGTTGTATCGTTTTCAGAAGATGCAATTATGCTAAATACAGGGGGTTGGTTTACACCAACAACCAAAACAAGAATGAATCAAACTTCAAGTATTTTTAATTTAGGGTTTCAAGTGTACCAAAAAAACTATGATTGGTACGCAGACTACAACGGAAAAACATACGAATTTATAGGAAACAATCTAGGCTTGAACCGTAACTAACTTACAGAAATTAAAGGGGGTGTGTAATACATCCCCTTTTGGAGAAAGATATAAACTATCGTACTCAAGTATACTTAAGTACGATAAATAAAAAATAATTTGGAACATTTAACAAATAGTGTAGTTAAATAAATAAACAAACAATAAAAGGAACAGTAAAAAATGATAAATATGATAATATCAAAAACACAATTTCACAAGATAAGAAACGAGATTGTTGAATCATTTAACGTGGTATCTGATGATGATTTTATGGCTTTAGATGATGAATTGCCACAGATTCTTAGAAAACATTTAGGTGTGAAAGTTGATTTCAATGTTGAAGATAACGAACCAGAAGAAAGTAATAAATAAATGGGAACTTTATTTTAATAGTGTAGTATAATTAGTAAGCAAACAATAAAAGGAGCAGTAATACAATGAGTAATATAATCGTCAATGATGCGAGGAGAAAAGCACTACATTGGTGGAGGTCATTAAATGATGATATGAAATTCACTATGGTTCAAAATCCTCAAGTCAATAAAACAGAAATGAAAAATGTAAATATAATAGGTAGGTCTTCTATTCAAGTACAGAGAATGTTTACAAATTGGTTAAGTTGGGAAATAGAGGGGGGTTCTGAAAATGAGTAATAAATACAACGGATGGACAAATTACGAGACTTGGAATTTTAATTTGTGGATCACAAACGAAGAGTCAGATTACAATCACGCTTTAGAACTTGCAGAAGATTCTGAAAATAAATACGAACTCAGTAAAAAACTAGAATCGTGGGCAGAGGATATGGCTGATGATGTTCTTAGATCATACGAATACGCACATGGCTTTATAAAAGACATGGTAAACAGTTCTATAAAGACAGTCAATTTCTATGAAGTGGCTGAGCATCTGTGGGATGAGGTACACGATGAGGAGGAAGAGTAATGGAATATAAAATTGATGACCTTGTTGAAGAGGTTGAAGTTATAGAGGGGTTTGTTGCAACTCTAGTAAAGAAATTAAAAGATGGATATTGGAAAGTATATATACCAATGGGTTTAAATTCAAGTTATGAGGTTTGGCATGAAGAAGATTTTAAATTGTGTAAAGAGGAAGAGTTGTGAAAAAATATATTAGGTTTATAGTAGATGATATTGTTGTTAGTGAAAAAAAAGCAGAATTACTACCTAAACACTTACAAGTATTCGGAAAGGGTGGTCAGCTACTTTCATCATTACAGATTTGCTTTAATGGTTATGAGGATGAAGAGGGTAATGAATTAGAACCATATCATATAGAATTTGAAAATTACAAAAAGGAGGAAGAGTAATGAGAAAACCAAACAAGATACAGAACCTATGATCTATTTAGAGAACCTAATTAACGCTTGTGAAGACATTAAAAATGATATTGGAGTTGATAAAGATGGTACACCTCTTGTGGTAGATGGCTTTAACTATGGGGTTGTAAGTGCTTGTGATAGGATAGTAAAACATTTTAAAGAATTAGAAGATAATAAAAAAAGGAGCAAATAAAATGCACATGATAATTAGAAACATAGTATACGCCAATAGCAAAGGCGAGGCACTAGGTAAAGCTAAAAATAACATGGATTATTTATGCGAAGGACAATATCCATTTGACTACTACGATACTTTTGATAATGGTGGAACTTCGTATTGGGGCGATAGGTTGCAACCCGTATCACATATAACAACCGTAGAAGGGCGTAAATTGGTGGTAGACGGATGGAAAAATACATTAAGGGATATGAGGTGGCACTTACAGGAAATACGGAAGATTACAGAAAATAAGAGCGACCTAGAAATCATACAATCTCTGAAAGATAGTCATCTTCAGTATCATTATCATTCTGTGGGAATGTATCGAGGTGCAGGAGTATGGATGTATGATGGCGATGGAGAAGGAATAAAGTCTAGAGGGCATTTAAACAACGTACTAAACAAATGGGATGATAAGAACCTACAAGATCGAAAGGTTTTTGTAGTACCGGCAGATGTACATTATTAAAATAAATTGGAACTTTTAATTAAGTGTGTAGTTATATAAGTAAATAAAAAAAAGGAAGGTTAAGATGTTGCAAGATGTAATCTATAGCGAAAGAATATGTGGGTATGATGTAAGCATATTATTGTATTCAGTAGAAAAAGAGTATCGTGATTTATGGGATAATCGTAACCACTATTATGACATTCGTATTTCCTATAACGATGAATTGGATTCTTTTGATGATGTTTTTGAATCCATTTACACAAAAAAAGAGGCTTATAAATTGTTTAAAAAGGCGAAGGAAATTGCAAAGCAAGAATACGATTACGAATGTAAAAAATGTGATTTCGACATGGGCGAAGGTTATGAAAATAATGGAGCATCTGAAGATGGAGTATGCAATTATTGTGGGTTTGACCAAGAAAAATCAAAAAAAACTGGAACCAATACGAACTAACCTCGTATAACTAATAAACAAAGGATCAATAATGAGAAGATCAAAAGAGTATATAAAACTATATGAAGAGTTAATTCAACTAAGGTTAAAGCATTGGGATACAGATGATTATAAGCAATATTATCTTGACATGGTTCTTGATGTGGATTCTTTTAGAGAGGCACATGATAATTATATATGGAATACTTACGACATAGAAAGCGTAAAAGACAGCCTTGAAGCCGAAAGGTTTGTTGATGAAGAGGTGGCAAGGTCTAACTAATAAACAAAGGAGAAGTAATGGGCAAGATGAAAGGATTAGTAATTGACATGGGTTATGAAAGAGCCAAGAGATATGTCGATGAACTTAAAATAAAAATAGAAAGAGATAAAAGAAGAGGGGGCAACGATGCCGTATCCAATGAGACGAAAGGAAAGCGATATGAAGCGACCATTCAAGAAAATCAATAAGGAAGATGTGATGATGTTCTTTGAACTGGACATTAACAACTGCCTCTTAAAGAAAGAAGACTTTTGTGGAATTGTAGCAAGTTTCATAAATGATCCGATTCCTATGAGCAAGTTATACAGAGATGAAATTAATCTATACTTTGAAACTAGGAGGGATTTGTAATGAATAGAAATAGCATATCAATAGGGTTAATGCGAATGACTTATTGCGATAGTGATAGTTTACCCCACAGAATAGAAAAGTTATTTTGGAATTTAGATGAAGACATGAATGGCAATAATGGAGAAGAGTATTTATGGGAGGATGCAAAAGCAAAAGGATTTGATTGTAACCTAAGATATATAACACAGCTATACGAAGATACAATGGATGATGGTTGGTATGATTGGGATGATCATAGTCAAATAGATGATTGTATTAAACATTTTGTAAAGTTTTATGATCTTGAGGGATATAATCATTATAAAATAGGAGATGCTTGCATTGACACAAATGATAATGGCAAAACTTGGAATATAGCAATTCCATACATAACATATTATTAGGAGGGATTTGTAAAATGCAATGGGCAATAGATTCTTTTTGCGGATCTGACAATAAGAAAAAACGTGTTGTACACACAAAGCAACAACGAAAACATTCCAAAAAAGAAACATTTAGGATGAATTATTGTAAGTCTTGTAATTGTGTATGGGAGACAGATAGAAGTTCTCCTCAGTATATTGTGAAATACCAAGACTTTCCAACAAGAGGTATTAAAAAGAAGGAGTGTAAATACTGTGCAAATAGTAAGTAAAATAAAAATAGTATTACTAATCCTTATTTGTAGTTGCACCGCAACACAACCATCATATAAGATAATGGATAGAGATAAATATGTACACGACTACAATAGAGAGATTACAGAATACAATCGAACTGTGCAAATGTACTGCAAAAGCCATTACAGATGGGAAAAAGTGAAGATGATAAACACCAAGAATGGTGTAGAATTTAGAGTAAGATAGAGGTGTGAGTCGAGCATAATGAATTTGTATTTCATCCAGTTAATCATACAAACCGCTTGGCTTACGCCCTAAAAAATAAAAGGAGTAATAAATGAAGTGTAGCATTTGTAGAAAACATAAAGTGAAAAGAAAAGATTATCGCTTTATAGATTCTTGCGGTTTACAAGGTAGCGTATTGTCTTGTGAGTGGTGTTTTGACTTAAATGATGTGGCGGTGGCAGAGATTATTAGAAACGGACTTGATCCTAAAAAAGAATTTTATAACGAACATGAGGAAGAGGAATGAACGCTAAACAATACCAAATTATGAGAGAAGAGTTTCTTTCAGAAACCTTGAAACTTTCAGACAATAAACGTATTGAATACACAGAAGGACACCATAACTCAAATGTTTTATGGAACTTCGAGAACATAGCAGAAACATTAGACATACCACCAATGAAGGTACTATCTGTATATTTACTGAAGCATACAAGTAGTGTTTTTAACTATTTTAAAGATGGTAAAGAATACTCGGAAAGTATCGAAGGTAGAATTATGGATATCATTAACTATCTTTTGTTATTGGTGTGCATGATAAGAACATACAAACAAAAAGGAGAAGTAAGAAATGAACGAACATGAATTAGTATTTGACAAATTATGTGAAACGTTATTTCCTGAATTAGATGAAGCAGTAGACAGAGAAGCAGAGCATTTAATGGAAGAGCATAACATTAACCATGAACTAATGGTGCAAATCATAGAGGCTTTCCTTTACAAGAGAGCAAAGCAGGTGGAGGGGTAAAATGATACATTGGTTACAATCTTTATCAGAGAATGGATTTGATGTTTTTATAGTGGTGTATCTGGCGATACTACACCTTATTTACCACTACTTAATGAGATGGTATATTAAAAACATAACAGAAGACATTAATAATAAACAACAAATCATTATTAATACGTTAAGTATGATGTCAGATGAAATGCCCGATGTACAAAACTATATAGACTATGAGATTACAAGGGGGGAAGAATGATATTAATAGACTTAGCAGAGTGGATTGTGAACTTCTTTATACTTTCTATGGGACTGGTAATTCTCTCAATGGGATTGTTTATGGTAACTCTAGTAGTGTACTCGATACAGGATTGGAGAGGTAAATGAAAGAATATATGGACTTACAGCTAGAACTACTGCAATACGAAACTATGGTAGAAAGAAGGGATGAGAAGATTAAACGACTAAAGGAACTTATTGAAGCTCAGGATGACAACGACTACAAACGGTTTAGATGTTGGCATTGTAAGTCAGAGTTAATATGGGGTGGCGATCACGATGTACAGGAGGTTTATGAAGACGAACAGAGCGAGGGTATTGTATCCAACTTCTCTTGCTCAAATTGTGATTGCAACACCCATGTTGAGGTCTACCATATCTTTGACGTGAATAATTAATATGTATAAGGGTAAGGATCAATCTGTATGGATATGCACTCCGAAAGGTGGCTTAGTAAAAATGTATTATGATTTTAAAAAATGTTTTATCAAGTCATATACGAGAGGTGGTATACCAGAACTTAGAAAATGGGGATGGGACATTGAAAAAAGAAACAAAAGAACAAAAAAATAAATAGGAGAGAAAAATTAATTTGGAACTTTTTGAAACTGGGTGCGTATAATAAGTAAGCACGAAGCTTAAAACAACAATAATAAAAAGGAGCTATTATGAAATTACCTATGACAACAAGAAAGAATGATAAAAAACAATCTTTGTTTGAGTCTAAACAAGATGTAATAGAATGGTTGGAATACATGTTGTATCATCAAGGACTATCTAGTGCGGAGTGTATGGTAGTGCCGTCAGAAGAGATATACGATAAGAAGCCTTATGTTAAGGTGTTTGTAGATGAGGTTATTAGGAAAAGATACAGAGAGATGATTGACTGGTTAAAGTCAGATCAGGTAGCGTAAACTAAACTGGGGCGGGGCAACCCGCCCCTATAAAAAGGAGCAAGTAATGAAAGAATATCATTGGACAATAACAGCTAGTGGATTTGTAGAAGCTGAGTCAGTTGAGGAAGCTAGGTCTATTCTGAAAAAAGATGCGATTGGCTATGTTATGGATGATGAGAAATATTTAGAGATAGATATAAACTCAGGTGAATCAAAAGAAAACATTGAATCTGAAACTAAGAATAACTAAATTAAAAAGAATCGAAACTTGAGATGTTAAAGAGGTGTGCAACTTGTAAGGAAGACAAACCCCGCAAGGAGTTTTATATCAATCGTGCTAAACCCGATGGTAGACAATACTCCTGCAAGGCCTGTCAAAAGACGTATCATAACAATACTTGGTATGAGTCTCATAGGCAACACAGAATACAGCAAGTCAAAGAAAGAAAGGCTCGTGTAGTAAGAGAAAACTATAAGAAAATACTTATGGAGTACTTTATTCACGGCTGTGTAGACTGTGGTGAGAATGACTATCGAGTTCTGGAATTTGACCACGTTAAGGGAGTTAAGAAAAGGCAGAACAAAAGACGGACTGAGGGAGTAGGTGCTCTTGTGAGAGCGGGTTACAAATGGGAAACTGTACAGACAGAAATAAACAAGTGTAAGATACGTTGTCGTAATTGCCACCAAATAAAAACACACAAACAGTTTGGGTACTTTAAACATATACAAGATATTATAAAAGAATATGTAGAAAAACGGGAACAAAACAATGATAAGTGAGTTACAGTATATAGAAACAAAAGGAGAATACAGTGTTTACAGTACTAAGTAAACTGAAATATCAAATAGCTAAAGAGATTACTAAAGTGGAGAAGCAGTGGGACGACAATCCATCTAACGATTATTATTTCGCTGAGATTAGTGGTCTAAGAAGAGCCTTACAATTTGTAGAGTTAGCAGAGTCAAAAGAACTTACTGCACTAGACAGATGGGCAGAACAAAAACAAGGAGAGGATAATGCAATCAACACTAGGGAACTATCAAGAGGTTAATATACATAAAGTTAAATCTTTATCTATTGAATCTGACTCTATAATGAATGGAAAAACATTTCTAAAAACAATTTATGCTGAGACAGATGAGGGTGCGGTGATAGAGATTACTTTCTACTCAGATAATAAAGAAACTCTGGAGATAAAAGTTTAAATGAAACTAACAGGGCAGGCAGGATCGGTTTTTGCTCCAACAATTTTCCGATCCACTCCGCAACTACACACCTCAAAAGTCCTGCCCTTTACCATATACTAAAGGAACAAAAATGTTAAACATACAAAAGATATATGAAGACTGGTTGCGGAAGGGCAATAGCCTTCACCAGAAAAAAAGATATCAAGGCAAAGAACAATGGTTTCATGCCTCTTCAGCGGGGATGTGCATGAGAAAACATTATTTCCAACATGTCGCAGAGGTAGAGCCAAAAGAAATAGATGACAACACTATGAGATTGTTTAGGCTTGGAGACTTAGTGCATGGAGATATTCAAGAAGCACTAATGGATTATGCAAGAATCAACGGTTCTCAAATAATGATAGAACGTGAGATACGATTACCCGATGTAAATGTGCGTGGCTTCCTAGATGTTATTATTGTTGAAGATAACGCTTTGTACGATATTAAAACTTGCAATGCTTGGAAGTGGAAAGGGATGTTCGGTCGTAACCCCGATCCTAATCCTGCTGTTAATTACAACATACAGCTAGGTACATACGGTTGGTGGTTTGAAGAACATACTGGGAACAAACTGAAAAAGTTAGCGTTATTATATTACAACAAAGACAATTCAAGAATGAAAGAAAAAGTAATATCAACATCATACATCAAAAAAGCACAAGAGTATTGGTATCACGTTAAAAAGAATTTTGAAACAGGTAATCCACCCATTGAGATAGGTGTAGCTCCTGTATATAAATGGGAGTGCAACCCTAAGTATTGCAACTTCTATGAAATATGCGGTGGTGGATACAAAGAGAAAGGAGTCGATCTATGAGCGACAAACAACCCGATTGGGATAAAATAACAGAAGGCAAGATACGACATGGTGTCGCAGTAGCCTTCATAGAACAGGGACAAGGCCTCACATCAGACAATATGAAAACAATGGAGAAGTGGGTACAGTTTATCATACATGGATATCACGGTATCAAAGAAATGCTTGATAAAGATGAAGAGAATAAAATCCTGACAGATACAGACCTTCAAGAAAAGGTTAAGGACACATTTAATGGCACAGTTGTTGAACAAACAAGTGAGCAATACATTGGAGAACAAATCCTCAATGCGGTTGATGGTTTAAAAGCCAAAGAGAAAAATAAAGTCTTGTATCAGTTAAAAAATAACAACATTACTTTAGACAATTTACAAGCCTGTCTTGATAAGATTGAGGAGATGAAGTAATAAGGTATGGAAGTTGGTGATGCATATTATTCTGGAGACCCGTTAGAGTTTGAGAAATCAATATCAGCAGGGAGATATACTGCAACTGTAGTGGATATGGAGATTAGTAAAAATGTCCGCTTTGGTAAGTATATTGCAGATGTTTTTAAACCGGAGTATCAAATAGATAAAGACGAACATTCTGACTACCCAGATTCTTTTGTTAGGGATAATGGTATATTCAGATATAAGAAGGTTGAGGGTTTTGTATATCAACAGCAAAAAAACTGGGGGTATGCTAAGTTTTTATCTATTATGCGTTTATTAAAAGATGGTGGGAAGGGTGGTCAACTGCCCTTCCTTCACATCAGTAACATTATAAAGTACAAGGTATTAATAGACGTATCTAAGAAGAAATTTGTAAATGATTTAGACTCTGAGGTTCATTACCCAGTTGCAAGAGTTATTCAATTAATAAAAGAATCTCCTGTTCCTTTTTAATGGATATATTAACAAAAAAAGGACAGAGGTCACTAGAGTATGAAAGAGAAATGCTTGATGTAATTCGACAACATATATGCAATAAACATAAGGAAAATTCTTTTATTGTAGAAACCGATAAAGATATGGATGCAAAGGTAGACGGGATGATTATAAAAGAAAATCAACTGTCTGGAGTTTTCGAGTCTAAATGTAGAAATTTAAGTTTGATGCAACTAATAAATTTTGGATCGTGGTTAATTACCTTAGATAAGGTTATGGATGGAAAGCGACTTTCAGAGATGTTGCGAGTTCCTTTCTTTGGATTTCTTTACTTGATTAAAGACAAGATTATTATGTATTGGAAAATAACAGATAAGCATGGAAATTTTTTATTTGACTTTGATGTTAAAAATACAAGAACGCAAAAAACAATAAATGGTGGTAGTATTATTAGAACAAATGCCTATCTCCCATTTAAAAAAGGAAACGAGTTATTATGAAAGAATATGTTTGCACAGCCCTAATTAAATATTCAAAGCAGGAAGTTGAGGTTCATATAAACGCATTGAAAATTGCATTACAAGGTAACAACTTAACAAATTACCGAGGCCCGTATCTTAACTTATTAAAAGACATGCAGAGAATTAAAGAACAAATGTTAGACAAAGAAAACAATGCAATGATAGATAAAAGAAAAGAAAAGGAAGTTATCTTAGAAAGTTCCGTAATGCAGGGTGTTCCCAATGAGCAATAAACAGCAAATGAAAAATCCAAAAAATATTAAAACAGGAAAAAGAGCTAGGCAACGAGGTGCTGAATTACAAAGACAAGCCGTTCGGATGGCAAAGGAATTAGGACTTGAAGCATATAATAGAGATAGGGGCGGAGCACAGCATGAACAAGGAGACATTGAAATTGAAGGACATTACTACGGTTGCAAAAGGAGAAGACAGATTGCTAAGTGGCTTAAACCAGAGAAGCAAGAAGAGGGAGTTGTTGTTCGTGAGGATCGTGGTAAACCGTATATTGTTTTAGATTATAAATTTTTTATTGAACTATTAACCATAATGAAGGAATTAGCAAATGAGTAAATACAATCCCAAGAGATTAGGCCCTAAGGGATTGGTCTCTTTTTATAGACAACTTTTGGAGAAAGGGCGTATTCGTAAAAACGGATCATGTCATAGAAGATTAAATCAATTAGAGTCAAGACTTAATAACGAAACAGGGCAGGCTGAACATTACGAGAAATTGGATCAATTAAAAACAGATCTGAGTTGGCTAAAAAAGGTAATGAATTAGCTTGCCCATAATTAGGAGGCACAATGGCCGAATACAAACAAAAAGAAAACAGCTTTACGCTGTGGAAAAACAAGTTCAAAAAAGATGGCGATAAAAAGCCTGACTATACTGGCAATGGTATCGTAAATGGAGAAAAGAAAGATTTTTCTTTGTGGATTAACGAAACCGATAAGGGAGATAGGTATCTTTCTGGTCAGTTTAAAGAAGAATACAAAAAAGATACGCCATTTTAGTGCTTGTTAATAATAGGGGGGCTACGGCCCCCTTATTAAATAGTTTATTTTTAGGCGATACCTATGTCCAATAATTTATTTTACAGCCATAATCGTGAGATTAGAGGGGGTTTTTTAAGAGTAATGTTTGAAATTTGTACTAAAACAAATAAACTGTGTGGTTTCTGTGGATTTTCTACATTTGATCCTAAAACTCAAGAATACAGTAAAAAAAATAAAATGTTTTGTGGAATTGCAAGTAGTTATGATACGTTAGTTTCTTCGCTTCCGGAATGTTGGTTGAAAATGACAAAGAGTCAGCGGTCTACATATACAAAGAAAAAGAAAGATGAGTATTTATCAATGAGAATAAGGAGACAAGCATAATGGACATACTAGATAATTTTTCATCAGGAAGAGACCAGTCTCTTACATACCATTGCATCAAAGAAGGATGTAATAATTTTCATGTTTCTGCTATTGGTGGTGGATCGCTATATATGATATGTAAACGACACGGAGAAGAAAGACCTTTAATGCGTTATGACGGAAAAAAAGAAAGAGATTTAAAAGAGGAGCCGGATGTAAAAGATGCATTACCTCAGGAACAGGCAAATGAGATACTATCTTTAATTAAACAATGTCTGGCGAAGCGATTAACGGGTGATAAGTATTTTCAGAAATTAGCCGAGTTCTGGAATAAGAATGGGTTTCCAGAATATGCAGAAGAAACTTTACTATATGTTACGGATTAATTCTTCTAACGTTTTCTTGTCTTTTCTTTATTCTATTTATAATTCTTTCTGTAATTGAATCAGCATCATAGTCATCATATAAAATAGGATTTTCTGATCCATACGTTCTATTGTAATCCTGTATTAACCTTGTTGCCTTATCGCTGTCTCCTTCTATGATAGAGTCTTTTATGTCTCCCAATCTTAACTGTTTAATTCTTAACACATAAGCATTTCTTTGACCAACGGGCTCAAACCTCTCAGTAAATCTTCTAGGAACTGTACCGAGTATAGGAGCCACATACTTTGGAAGTCTTTTCGCTGTTCCTAATCCGTATGTCTTTGTATCTTCTATTGTTCTGGTCATAGCACTCCATATCTTATCAAAGTCCTGAACGACCGCAGGTTTAAAAGCAAATTCAATAGCTCTAATTTTATTTTCATTAGCAACAATATCTCCTATAACGCCAAATGCACCAACAGATGCAAACCTATCTACATAATCGTCTATGGTAAATTCAGACATTTCTACAAATTGATCTGATCCCACATCTGATAGTTTAGTTCCTTTTAGTAAATACGGAAACATATACCTGTTATTATCATAGACCTCATTACCTGCTATCAGTTCCGCAAGGGCATCCCTAGCGTATCCTACGAACTCGCCACCTGCCATTCCTGCCACACCAAGTCTTAACATAGGAAACAAATTACCACGAGACACCTCTGCCTGTAACTGCTCCCTTATCCAGTTGAACTGTTTGTAACCAAACTTTTTAAATAAAAAGAAAGGTCTCCATCTAGGATCAAGAGAAACTAAAGGCTCTGTAAGAACATTTCTTTGTAATTGACTGTCTCTTGAAAACTTATACATAGCTTCATATAACTGTCTTTGCGTAGGAGTTTTTGTATGATCAGTAAAGCCTAATTCGTTTAAAGTCTTAATTGCCCACTGTCTTCTGTTTATCCTAGCACCACCTAATAACTGAGGTAGTTTTACTCCAGTATCTAACAACGCACTTTTACCATTAGCTGTTTTCCTAAGTGCCAGTATCCATTCCCTACCTGCGGCCGCAGAAACTATTTGGTTAAATTCATTTACCTTTTGAAAACCTGAAACGCTTGTTGTTAATTCAGCAAACTTTCCCATGAACCTATCGGAAGGCTCTAAATTAGATATCATTTGAAATACAGATAAATTAGAAACACCAGACTTCCTAATTGCATCCCTGTATCTTAATCCAGTTTTAGAATCTACTACAGGATTTACAGATAAATTATACATTGACCTTATCAAAGGCCTATACCCTGTTCGTATTGCGGTAGATATAAAGGTCTGTGTTATGTTTGGTATTGTAGCAAAACCTAAACCAATTTTTGTACCTATTTGGAAATCAACAATGTCTCCCCAAAACTTTCTTGCAGTTGGTGTCTTCCAGTTATACGATGGATCAATCTCAATTTTATTTGTGGAAGCAGAAAATAACTGTTTTAACAATCTACTTGATTCGCTAAACTGTTTTGAAAGTTTTAAATCGCCTGCTTTTAAAGCATCCTTAGAAGACTTATGAAGTGCATTGATTCTGCTAGTAATAACCTCGCCCTTCTTGCCAAAGGTTTCTACAAAAGATATTCTGTTTGCCACTTGTTTTGAGTATCTTGAAAGAACTAATCTGACATCTCTCTCCATAAATTCTTTTGGTATGTCAACCCCTTTTCTAGCAACTTCTAAGTTCTTTGCTGTGTTAGCAAACTGAACCGTAACTGCACGATTTAATTCATAAAAAGCTTGAGCCATTTTTCTATTTATCTCAGCTTGCTTTGCTCTTGTTTTGCCAATTACAGGTATTGAAGCAGAAGATACTGACGTTTCTGGCGGGACAACTCCACCCATTTTTTGCAGTACATTAATAGTAGCAGGATCAAACTGTTTTGTGTCTATGTAAGACTTTAGCAAGTCTTGAAAGTTTTTATTATTTGCTAGCTTACTATCAAATGCTAACTCTGCATTGTTCTTTGCTATATTTGCTATGTCTTTATTAAATATTCCTAAAAACTCAGGCTTTATCATTCTAGGAAAATAAAATTGTTCTTTAGGCCCTAGGTCAATACCCGCCTTATTAGCCAACTCCCATATACCATCAAATGTTTTTCTAATCTCTTGTACTTTTTGAAAGTCTGGTAAGTTTTTATTATTTGCAATGGCGTATCTAGGGTCTTCAAGCTTGTCAGCTAAAGATTGATTGTATTCTAATAACTTTTTTCTTTTAAATAAACCGCCTTTAAATACACCTGCACTTCTAAACTGCTGTATAAAGTCACCAGTCAATGTTAGCTCTCTAATGTTAAAGCGATCAAAGTCTCTAAATGACAATGTTTCTAATTGTGTTGTTCCTCTATTTTTTGTTTGCCTGTAAAACTTAGGAAGAGTGGGAAACAGATCATCAAAAAATCTTTTCTTTGGTAGTAAACTACCCTCCCAACCTGCTTCCGTTAACTGCTTACCTAAATCAAGAACTCTCTTCTCATGCCTAAGCTCATTTAACAGCTTAAACCTTTCTACGCCACTTAAAGAGTTTAAGGAGTATTTATTTTTTACACCTTCTGCTGGTGGCTTTAGTCTTGATGCATCTATATGCTCATTAAATTTTTTAGTATCTAATTTTAATTCTTTTGTAAGGTTTTTTATTTGATTATTTCTGTATGTAGCGAGACCTTTTTCTGTTCTAGCTTTGCTTTTTCTTCTAAATAATAATTGGTCAAATTGATCGTAATTAATTTTATCTACTTTCTGAGTCTGCTTGTTTCGCAACTGAACCGTTTTTTGCTTATCGTTAAAACGTAAACGATCAAATTCTGTTCCATTTCTATCCGTAAAAACTTCATTAGTTTCTATCATATTACGAACACTTTTCTTTTGAACGTCTTTACTGGTCTCCTCCATTACGTATCTTGCTGTAGTTTCAGCATCCATTGCGTTTTCGTACTGCTTAGACTTTACAGCATCTATACCTTTTTTAGCATACCTTAACGCCGCTTTCTGTGCCGTTAAGCCACCTATAACACCCGCCGCATGTATATACCCCTCTACATTTATATCTTCTCCACTAAGAATCGGAGCAAGGGTACCAAACTCAGCAGTCTCTACAGCTTTTACGGCAAGGGTTTGAGTTGCAGGATTTAACCTTTTCAAAGCAGACCTAACAATCGGCCCAGTCCCTGCTGTTACAGCACCTAAAGCACTACCTTTAATCCCTTCTTTTAAAGCCATAGCCTCATCAAAATCACCGCTTTCTATCTTTGTCATTTGCCCTGTGGCTAAGCCCTGATAAAATCCTAATCCTGTTGCTCCAGCCGCACCTTCAATTAAGGCTTTATGAACTACTCTAGGAGCGGCCTGCTCTACAGCTTTCTTCGCTACCGTAGGTGCAACTCCACCATTTACCATTAATTGTATTGCTTTATTTGGAGCATTGCCCAATATTTCTTTTACTGCAAGATCATCTAATTTATTAGTTACTATCTTATTAGTAGCTGTTTTTGACAGTCCTTTTTTTAGAGCTTCTTTTGCACCAGATTTTAATGCTTGTTTAGCGGCGAATCCTCCAATACCACCACCAGCCGCCATCGTTGCAAAGTCTAGTGGCTGTATAAAAGATATTACAGTAGCCCCTATATCTTGTAAAGTTTCTGGTTTGTAATCCCCTAGCTCAAATCTTTTTTCTCCAGATATTATCTGTTCAGACAAACCCGTTATGCTCCTATTGTATCCGTCCTTAACCCAATCTGGTAGCCACCCTCCGGGTATAAAACCATACAAAGATTCATCTTCAGATGATGTTTTAACTTTTTGAAGTTCTGTACTTCTTTCTACTAGAAAATCAGCATAGCTATACTGATCGGTTTTAGGATTTGCATCTGCTTCTAAATAATCCGATGTATCGTATAGGTTGTTTAACGTTTTACTGTTTACCTTGTCTGGATTATTGTAAGCCAGACCTAGAGCATCCGAAAAAGACCTATATGAATCTGGGTTTGTTGGCATGCTTTATATTGCTTGTTGTACTGGCTTTGCTGTAGAAAAACCTTTGAATAATTGTTTTAATTGATCTTGAGGGACATCACTATACAAACTTAATACAGAGAAAAAATCATTACTAAATTCGTCACTACTAAAATCACCTGTATTTGGATCAATAAAGTCTCCATATTCTTTTTTAATATCATTAGATATTTTTTCAATTTCTTTGTTAAGTTTTTTTCTAGTAAAATCTCTGCCTTTTTCGTTTGGTATATTCTGAACATCTAATAATCTACTAGATAAATTTTGTAATTTCTTAATATCTTTAGCGTATTTGCGAGCTGTTTGAGGATTTTTTAACATGTTATCCTTAACTTCAGATATGTCCTTTACATCAAAGTTAGCTGTTGGCTGTGCACTAATAGTTTTACCAAGTTGCAAATTAGCAGGTTCGGTAGTGTCTTGTTCTGTTGTCTGAGGTTGAGCCTGTGCACTAGGCATATTTAGTATATCTTGTATAGGAGTTGTGCTTTTTACTATTGAACTATCTGGCTGTGGGCCAATCGGTTCTTGCAAAGCTGTTAGCTTTTGACCAATCGCATCATTTACATCCATATCAGCTAAAGACTCATCAGAGGAAATAGTATACTCCTGATCAGTGCCTTGACCAAATGCTAAATTAGGCATGCTAGGTATTACGCCAGAAAGAGCACCAAACATTTTTGGCATCGCTTTAGTTCTGTAGTTATATTCTTCCCTTGTCTCGGTCTTGTATTTACCTTCAAGCCTCCTAAGCTCTCCTTCTTTTGCTTTTATATCTCTGGCTACCGACTTGGCTGTCTTGCCCATTAAAAACTGACCGCTATTTAAAACTTTAGTGTCTTCTTCAATACTGTCTCTAATTCTATCATATTCATCAAAGTCTCTTTGTCCATCTGGGCCAGATGTAGGCCACTGTTTCAAGGGCAGGAAACCCTTATTGTATTTTGCTACCTTTTCAGAGTTTGACTGCATCCAATTTGTAAGAGCCTGATCTCTTGTGTCGTTAATTTTAATTTTGTCATTGTATTCTTCACGGTAATTATTAATCATATCTTCTATCTTATAAGGAGACTGATTTCCATAGAAGGCATCTTTTATATCAGATAAACCAGATTCCATTCCTTGCTCATCTTTTCGCATTTGAGAAAATGTAGCCGCTATATCGTCTTTACCAGCACCCTTAAAAAGATTTTCTGCAAGATCATAATTACCTTTATTTGCGGCAACTAAACCAGCTCTAGTTATAAGTTCATCTTCTCTTCTTTTTTGTTCTTGATCATAGCGTATTTGTTCTTTTTCTCTTTGTTCTTTTGCTAACGTCTGAGAATCTTCATATCTTTTATCTGCTAGTTTTTGCCTATCAAGTGCTAGTTTATTTCTTTGATACTGATCAAAATAATCTGGCAGTCTATCTAAAAAGTCTGCAAGGGGAGTTTCGTAACTTGCAGGGCCTAATCGCTGTCTTCTACTGTATATACTTCTAGGGCCGTTTGCCATTTAATACCTCATTTTAACCATATAGGTCATCATAATAAGTGCTCATGCCTTGCTCAAATTGTGCTGATGTAATATACTGCCCAGAGTCGTTGTCCCATTGATATTCAACACCATTAAAGTTCACAGCCCCTTGGTCTACCGTTGGCAAAACGTTAACAGTTGGAGCAACAAATGAAACGGCAGTGCCAAACTCAGCACCCTGTCCTATCATACTAGCCGCCTCTCCTAAAGTGTCAGAAGCAAAAGCCTTACTAGCATCTTCCGTTGCTTGAGCCATCTGCTCACCGGCTCTTTCTCTTTGCTCTACCTGTGCCTGTTGCACTGCTCCAGAACCTGCAAATCCTGTTCCAGCTTGTGCTTGCTGTGCTTGCTGTGTTCCAGACAATAAGCTATCTTGCAGACCTTCGGCCATTCTATTAAGAGATGTGGGGTCAAACTGCTCAAACAAAGCTAACTGCTGAGAGGTTGCTGTTATGCCTGCATCCTTTAAAATTTGTTCTATGTTGCCTACGCTACCACCATACCCATACTCGATAAGACCGCCATCTTCCATACCAGACAACAAAGAGAGTACACTCCTTAAAAATCTTGGAGAATCTAAAGTGCTTCCTTCAGGTGGGTTAAACGTAGAAATAGCACGCAATGACGATATATCGCTTGTTAAAGGGTTGTCGCTCATACGAAGTCCTTTAGGGGCTAATGACTGAGTGACTGCGACATCACCAATCCCCAAAGTAGGATCAAAATCAAACATCATATCATCTAACCCTTCTCTTGATTTTATTTGCTCTCTTAAAAAAGCTCTATCTTCTAAATCTTCTTTGCTCATTCTTTTTGTCATACCCAATAATCCCGCTTTCTTTAAATGCTGAGCTGACTCTGGACTATACTGCTGTGTCTCATCACCAAGTATTCTTTCCTTAGCCGATGCCATAATAGCATCTCTATTTTTATCCGCTTCTTTAAAAGCCTGCATCAAAGCACCACGCTGAACCTTACCACCATCTTGAAACATCAATGGTTGCTCTGTTAAGCCCAATGGCATTGAAACAAGAGACGTGTCTGGTGGATTAAAAGCCGTAGGAACAGGAGTAGAAGGTGTAGCATTTAATATTGAATCCATAATTCCCGTATCTGCTATCTGAGGAGCGGACGGCAATGAAGCTCCTCCATAACCAACAGCTCCAGCAAGAGTAGGACGTAGCCCCCCTGCTCTTCTAGCGGCTTCTCCATATATCCCGCCACCGGGTGAAAACCCCGCTGTAAGCCCAGCTTTTAAACCGGAAACTACAGCTCTTTCTCCCATACCTCTAGTGTAATCTCTACTAGCCTGCTCTACATCTCTAAAATCTTGTTGACCAAACACTGTGCCACTTGAATCGTATTGTCTGCTTTTACCAGCACCTATTCCCTCTCCTAAACGTTTTCCTAATGCAGAACCTATTCCGGCTCCTAATGGGCCAGCTATAGCCGAACCTAATAAACCTAACCCTTTACTCGCAACACTTCCAAATAATGCACCACGTCCTTGTCTCTTGGCTTCTGCTCTTTGTTGAGACTCTAATTTTTTTATATCGCTTTGTTTTTGTGTAGCTTGAGCAAGCATAGCCGCACCACGACTAGGTTGCCCACCAGTTTGCATCATTTGAAGAAGAGTGTTTGACTTACCCATATAAAAGCCTGTAAGATTAGGGCCAGACTTTGCGGGTAAAAAACCTTTTGACTTTGAGGAATGTTTAATCATGGTGTAATTCCTTTGAATTTAATAAAACTTTTAATAATTATCATATACTTATTGACAGTATAAGATACCAATTTGAACCATCTGCTAATAAAATAGCTGTATCGTTTGTTGTATTCATTGAAAAACTAGAGCCTCCCGATGTATAAATATTATCTTCACCGTTTCTAATTCTAACATCTCTAGACCCACTAGCTGGCTTTAAAATTAAAATTTGTCCAGTTGTTCCAGCGGTAATACTGTCTAAGTCATCTGCGGATGCATCTCCTTCAGTGTCAACTAAATGAAAAGAATGAGTAGCTGTAATTGCCCCACTAGCTATTGTTAACTCTGGCCCCCTATTAAAAACAAGGGTATTTGCATTTAATAAACCACTAGCATTTAAGTCGCCTTTTAGTTCTAAATTTTTTTCTACAGATAAATTCTTCTCTATAAATTGATTACCATCTGCACTCATGTGAGATTTAAACAGCTTTCCAAATTGTTTTCTATATAAAGATAACTGGGAGTTTGATTTTTTCTGTATAGCGGTTTGCCCTTCAAGCATACCATTTAAAGAAGGGATTCCCTCAAACTCCATAGAGCTTTGCTTTGTGTTAATTAACTTCCTTATCTCTCTGTCATTAATAGCCATTAAGTTGGCTCCAAGTTACGAATAACTCTATATTGAATAGACATATCGTTAATTTCAAATACTCCCGCACTTGGAGAGGTAAATTTAATTTGTATACTTTGGCAAGAAATTGTAGAAGAAGGAGTTAAAGTAACTACGTCCCATTTATCTGAAGTGTCTACAAAATTACCAGTAAATGTGCCCCCGCCATCCCCTGCAAAGTTTTGTTTACCGTCTATTGCATACGTAAAAGGTGTAGTCTCTGCACCATCTGACTTATAAGTAACGACTACTTTATAAATTTTCTTTGTTAAGCCGGGTATTCCAAAATCTATATCTCTTGTGACAAATTGCTGACTTGCTACAGACTTACTTATTGGTAAAAACTTTTCAAATAAAACAAGAGAACCAGACTGACCTCCTGTTGTTAAGTTGTTGTTCCAATCTGTAATAAAATTTGTATAAATTTTATTGTCTGTAAAAATACCTGTGTGATATACCCAAGCTCCAGTATCAAAATCATACATCCATCCTGTATGAGAATTAGTTGTTGAATCGTTCGGACTTCTAAACATTAATAAAGAATTACTTATTGGATCGTAACCTAACATAACATCTTTTAAAAAAGCAGTCCCTCGATACCAATCATTCCATGTGACATTTGTAGTAGAGTAAGAAGCATTACTAACAGCAATTTTTCTATCAATAAGGTTTGTCACTCGTGTGCCGTCATACAAATAACACCCATCGTCAGAAACCCAAGCAATGCCATTTTTAGTTTTGGCAACGCTAAAAGAAAACTGTACACCGTTGTATTTAATTGTGTCTTCTAAATACCAACTTGCCACACTAGGACTTGCAATGTTTATAATATGAATAATGTTGTGTTTAAACGCTAATAGTCGATCTGCAAATGTTTCTAAAGCAACATACTCACCATAATCACCCTTTGAAACGTCAATGAAATTGTGACTAAGAAATGTATCAAATTTTCCAATTTCACTATACATAATTCTATCGCCATAACGCTTTAACTCACCTGTAGATTCTTTGGTTTTTACATTTGCTATAAAAGCTCTCCTGTTAGCAATAACGGAAGTCTTAAATATTTCATTGGTACCCCCTAAGGAACTAAAATGAACATCAGGGCTAAAGCCATTGATAGTTGTGTACGTGTCTAGGTTAGGGCTAGATGCGTTTCCTCCCGCTGGGCCAACTACATAATACCCCTTACCAACTTGATAAGACCAAGAAACATGATCTCCGTCTAAAGTAGTCCTCACTCCCTTTACAATATCTATATCTAATAGTAAAATTAAATCATCATCTGAGCCAGATGTCCTAGTGTATATTCTAGCACCTGACATGCGACCATTATAACCAACGTCTGCATATACGGAAATTCTTAAAGCCTTTCCTCCTGCTGATGTATGCGTACCAGCCACTATATTTGTAGTTTCTTCTCCGTCTCCCATTTTTACAGGTAAAGATTCTTGGTGCCCATCATATACTTTGGTTTGAAAAAACTCATATGTTCCAGCTCCCCAGTCTCCATCTGCTGTTCCATCCGATACCCCAATGTTAAAACCTAACCCCCTAGATATAACTGGAGTATCTGCATCTGCGTATACATGAGGAGCGGTTCCTCCAAGCTTTCCTCCATACGACCGAAGAACAGTCATTGGCCCTCCGGTAGATTTTTGCAGAGCTCCAAAGATAAACTCTTTTGGATAACTACCTAAATGATAATTAAAAGTTAGAGAACCATTCGATACAGAACCACCTGTCGTGCTTGCAGATAATTCAAAAGACGTTGTACTATTTAAAGAAGAAATGAAAGCACCAGCAGGTATACCAGTACCTGAAACTAGCAAACCAACTACAATATTTGGATTAGCATCGTGCGTAATAGTTGGGTCATTATTATAGTCACAAGTAGAATCTATAAAAGTATCACCTATAGTAATTACATCATTTACATTAAATTGATCAGTAACCATTGTTGGATTGGTGTCTTCAAAGGCCATTATATCAATTCTTCTTACTGTTATATTGTCAAAATCAGCATGCTCTCCGCTTGTTGTAGATTCTACTTTTAAATGAAGATAAGCAGAAGAAGAGCCATCTGCATAATAAGGTGCTGTTAAGGTATTGTTATTGACACCACTTGAACTAATAGAACCAGAAGCAGAATTGCTATCATAAGAAGTCGAAGCACTTAAAGAAACAGAACCGTTGGCATTACTACTAGAAGCCAAATCAAAACTAACCTGATATCGTTTTCCAGCAGTAAGAACAAGCCTTAGATAAGCACCGCCATTTGCGGTTGTGCTATTTGCTAACACGCCAACACCACTACTAACAACAAATGTGGCATTACTAACTGTAAAACCATCACTATCTACTAATGTAGCCCCGCCATCTCCATTGTTTCCTCCAAAATCTATAACGTCATCTGCATCATCTAACGCATCTCCTAAAAAAGTTTTAGGGCCAGAGGATAGGAAACCAGAAAACCCTGTATTGTTTGCCCTAAACCTTAAGTCGCTTGTAGCTGTTTTCATTACGAAAGCAACACCTCTATTGTCACTATAATAGTTAGTCGCATCTGTATTGTCGTGAGGATCGTCACCAAGAGTTGCATTGGTTCCACTGCTACCGCCTGTATCAGCAGAGTTTACATAGCAATAAGAAAAGATATCGTGAGCAGTTTTTGGTGGGTATAAAAAATTTCTAAAAGCTTGCCAACCAGAAAAAGTCATACCCGGAGTCCCTGAAGAACCAAACTGCTGTCGCTGAATATATCCATACCACATAATGTGAGAATTATTTAACTCATTTATGTTGCAAATTCTAACCGCTTCGTCTACAAAATAATAAATATACTGTGCATCATCACCCGTCTTTGTAACATGAACAGCCTCAGTTGTCCAACCGCCATCATCATCTCCTGAGCTGTTATTGGAGTAATCCGTAGCTGAATTATTAGACCACACATCAATATTATTTGCACTGTCTACGTCTCCCAAAGCAAGTAACTTATCACCGGGCTCTCTAATAACTTCTATTTCCGGATCAGTGCTACCAGCAGAGCTTTCATTTGTCAACGCAGAACCCTTTAGCGAGTAATACACATCCCCTGTACTACCTAAAGCAGTACCATCTGTAGTAATATCTATTACCGTGTAAATACCGTTATTATTAGCAGTTCCAGTAACTTTGATAATGTCACCAATCTTAATAAGGTTTTGAGTAGCAGAATCATCAGCAGTATAAATGGTACTATTTCCATTATCTGTACCACCTTTTAATAGCATATAACTTGACGAAGGAGTAGGCATCTCTAACTTACTTTATCCGGGTAGATCAGGAATATCAGCAGGTACGTCAGGAGTCGTTTGGACACGAACAAAACTAATATTACCATTACTTGTTCCGATTGCCAAAGCTGTTCCGCTTTTTGTTTCTGTAATCGTTTGATCTGCGTTTTTACTATGATCAGATTCAACGTAATATAAACCATAGCCTCCCCCACCCGTTATGTTTGCCGTTCTCGTAACAAAATGCTCTGTAAGTGGAGTAGAACTAGTATCTCCATCAGAGTCAGCGTTTTTATCATATAAACCGCCTATAGTTTTTATCTTTCCTAATGCATCTATTGACATATTCTCAATAAAAGAATATTCATTTTCTCGTAAGTCTCTAGGGTCTTTACGATTGTTCATGCCTCCCGACCAATCCCGTATTGTGTAGAACTGCTTAGGCATTATTTAGAACCAAATGCTTTTGAAAAAAACCCTTTCTTTTTCTTTTTACCTTTTTCTGCCAGCTTCTTCTTCTTTTTTTTCTTTTTCTTAATCTCGCTGTTTGAATATCTTTCTGCTTCGTGGTATTCTGGATATACAGAACTTGACAAAGCTACTATAATTAATCCTGTCATTATACTTTTCATATTATTTTCCTTTAAAAACGCCTTCTAACATATCTGTCATTACATCAACAAGTTTTTCAAAAAGCTCTTGCTCTTTTTCTTCATTGATCCAAGGAAGATTGACACGTTCATTTATTTTTGTTGCTAACATTTCAGTAAACTCATCCGATGCTAAATGACTCATTACGTCATCTTGCATCTTCTCAGCTTGCTCTTCCGCTATCTTAACTAACATTGATTTAATATCCATTAGTATTTCCTTTTGATTTTAATTGCTAAGTATATGATACTCATTACCGCAACAACACATTGCAATAATAAATTTATCTCCGCTAGATATACTCCATAGTTAGCAAAGCTAATTGAAGTTACTTTCAAACTATCCATTAGTGTTTTCCATTTATTCTTGATAGTGACCCATCTATTCGAGACACTTGATTATCTAAATCGTTTATTTCTTTGGTCAATGCATCAAATTTTCTATCTAGTTTGTCATCTGATTGATTCCATCTATTAATTAATTTTATAATCATTCCTTCCATATTTTCTAAAGTTTCCGATTGACCTTTGTTTTCCACTTTTAAATTCTCTAAAGTTTCTTGCTGTTTAGCTGATTTATTACTTAAGGATACAACTAAATATACAAACATCGCCCCAACAACTCCTATCATTCCAGCTTCGCCGTATATTTCTAAAAAATTCATACTATCCCTTAATACACTTTAAAAACTGTTTAATAATCCGCTTAGTTGCTTTACTATTTCCTTGATTTCTAGCAAGCATTACAAGAGCCTGTTCTCTTTTTAATGACTCTTGTTGTTCACTCATTTGCTTTTCTTCTTTTTCCCCCAACTCAATGGGTTGATATTAAATTCTTTTTCGTAAAAAGCTACTTTCTCTGCCAGCTCTTGTCTCTCAATCCGTTCTTCCACGATATGCTTATCAAGTAAGCTCCCAATTTGTTCAGTTTGAGTAAGAACGCTATCTTCAAGTCGTCTAATCCTACTTTCAACTTGCCAATAACCGTAGACCAACATTCCGATAAGTACTGCAATTTGACCAAGCCACTTAAGATTAATAGAAACAATGGCATTATCATCAAGAACAGTAGCACGATAACTTCTGGCTGTATCTGGTTTCCCACTCAAATCACCGTCCTCATTAGTAAATCCTTACGTCTTCCCATTCACTGTGTTTAAAACACCAATTATCACCATCAAATATTTTTTGTGAATACCAATGGACTGTAGAATCGTAAGAAACAATTTCTGTAAAAACAGTATTGTTTGTAGTGTCCTGAGGGAATAACTCATATCCCCCCACAGACCAACCTGTTGAACAATTAGTCAACATAAACATACCGAATAGGAATATTATAAGATGTACTAATGCAGTTTTTTTCATGCATGACCACAAAATCACCATTACTTCTCTTTTTTATTCTCTTGTTCATCTTTTTCAATACTAGCCTTTAAAGCATCTAGGAAAGCCTGTTTTCCAAATCGTAGCTGTTGAAGGTTAAATTCAGAAGATTGAATTTTTCTATCTAAATCAGCTACATGATTAATCATTACTTTCTGTTCATCAGATAACTCTGATTCCTTATACTCTTTGTCAAAAAGAGTGATTATGTTGTCTTTAGGCATTTCTTTTTCTTTTTTTGCCATTAGTAACCCCTTGTTATGTTAATTAAAGTTTTTTGAAATCAGCGATTGCAGTTTTTAATCCATCTGATTGTGCTTTTGCTTTTGCCATTTCAGCATCATATTTTGCTTTTTCAGATTCTAAATTATTTAAAGACCATTGTACTTCACTATCAGCTAATGCTTCACCACTTTCAGCATCCCATCTCTTTTCTACAAGAGCAATGTATGCTTCTTTTTTTTCTGCGACTGCCTTGTGTACAACTTTACCATCATCGTCTTTAACTTCGCTAACAGCTTTTTGCACCACTCTTTCTTTGCTTTTAAAATCGGCTGTCTTACCTTTCTTATCAGCGTATTTTGCCCAATTCATTTAAGACTCCTTATTTGTTTTCTAATTCTGTTACTTTTGTAGATAATTCTTGTACTGCTTTAATTAGCGGCATTACAAATTTTCCGTATGCCAATCTTTGTTTCGTATT
>Ga0098036_1000203_pt1 | contig 28184 bp, 31 predicted proteins | sample 4_EtaG_FD_77064 | JGI IMG/M metagenome (GOLD analysis project Ga0098036, IMG submission 77064) | Marine viral communities from the Subarctic Pacific Ocean - 4_ETSP_OMZ_AT15127 metaG | ecosystem: Environmental > Aquatic > Marine > Oceanic | place: Pacific Ocean | collected 2015-01-07 | reverse complement strand
CCACGAAGGTGGCGGAAACATGGCGAAAAGTCTTGTGACCGGCTGGCTCCAAGACCAACTTGACCACGGCATGTCTGTGGTGTTTCATAACGCTCAGTATGATTTAGGATGGCTTTTGTCAGAAGGAATTGAGGTCAAAGGTGCTATTCTTGACACTATGGTCGCCGCTCCGTTACTTGACGAAAACAGGTTCAGTTACTCCCTTAACGCGCTGGGTTCGACGTATCTGGGCGAAAAGAAAAAAGAAGAAGAGTTGAAGAGGGCGGCAGATCAGCATGGCGTTAATGCTAAAGCTGAGATGTGGAAACTGCCTGCCGAGAGGGTAGCCTTGTATGCAGAGGGCGATGCCGATTTAACTCTTCGATTGTGGGATGTTCTTTACAAGAAGTTGCAAGAGGATAACTGTCAGGATATCCTAAAGATGGAGCTTTCCCTGCTTCCGCTTGTTTTTGAGATGAGGAAGAGGGGCGTTAGGGTGGATTTGGACAAGGCAGAGAAGACCAAGTCCTATCTTTTATCGAGAGAAAAAAACATCCTCAAAGAACTCCATGACGAAACGGGAGTTCACATTGAACCATGGAATGCAAAAAGCTTGGCGGCAGCGTTTGATAGTCTCGGTCTATCCTATGATCGAACTCCCAAGTCTGATGCACCCAGCTTTACCAAGCATTTTCTGAAGACCCATGAGCATCCTGTCGCGAAGAAAATCCTGGAAGTCAGGGAATACAACAAAGCCAATACGACTTTCGTTGATACGATTCTTAATCATCAGCACAATGGTCGCATCCACTGCCAGTTTAATCAGTTGCGCTCAGATGAAGGTGGAACTGTGTCAGGACGATTCTCATCAAGCCATCCTAATTTACAGCAAGTTCCCTCTCGGCATCCAGAAATCAAAGAACTCATTCGAGGTCTCTTTTTGCCAGAAGAAGGATGCCAGTGGGGTAGCTTTGACTACAGTTCCCAAGAACCAAGATGGTTGATGCATTACGCTTCCCTGGCTCCAGCTACTCGCGATAATGAACGTGTTCAAGAGATCGTCAGCCAATATCAGGAATCAGATGTAGATTTCCATCAGATCATGGCAGACATAGCAGGTGTAGACCGATACCAAGCCAAGGTCATTAACCTAGGCACCATGTATGGCATGGGCATTGGTAAGCTGGCACAGACCCTTGGAGACATACCTTTTGAAGAAGCCAAGGCTATTCGAGCGGAGTATGATGAGAAGGTTCCGTTTATACGAGCCCTTGCATCCTCTGTTATGGATGCTGCCTCCAAACGCTGTGAGGTAAGAACCTTGTTGGGTCGTAAGTGCAGATTTCCAATGAGGGAGCCTAAAGGATTTTCTCGTAAGGCAAAGACCATCATTCATGCAGAGAAGCTCGAAGAGCAATGGCAAGAGATATTGGAGACTGAGCTAGAGGAGAGACCTTCAAATTGGGCTGAGAAGAACCCTCAAGGCTATCAGGTTGCGTTTGTATACAAGGCGCTTAACAGACTGATACAAGCTTCCGCAGCGGATCAGACCAAGAAAGCCATGCAAGACTGCATAGACCATGGTCATTGGCCCATGCTTACGGTTCATGACGAGTTATGTTTTTCGATAGAGAGTGAGGATCAGGTGACCGAGATCAAGGATCTCATGGAGAACTGCGTCCCAGACATGAAAATACCGTCCAAGATTGATGTGGGTCTAGGCGATAATTGGGGATTAGCTAAGTAATTTAAAAATTAATTCTGTAACCCACGCGTGCGCTACTTTCGTCTGGTCGTCCTTCGTTAAGTGATCTTTGCCCAGACAACGAAAGAATACCGGGTCCAACAGGGGCTTCTACAGATCCTGAAAAATTACGGTCAGACAAGTTGGGTTCAAAATATTGAAAATTAACTGTGGGGGCGTTGTTTTCAAACATACCTCTTAGAATTTCCCCTTGACCGCCTATTCCTCTGCGTCGGTTTGTATCAACGATGCTTTCTCCGAAGGGAGTAGTCACCTCCTGTCTTGACTGACCATACGAAACATTGACTCGTTTTGGTCGTAAAACATCTTCCATAAACTTAGGCAAAACTCCTCCAGGCAAGTGAGCCGCTATCCCAACATTGTAAGAGGTTTCGTCTATTTCTAAATTTTGTACGGGAGTTCCCCTTTCAGACATAAATCGCACAAACTCTGAAGGCATTCCTAAAGCTTCAGGAGTTCTTTCGGAAGATCCTGAAAAGTAATCTCCTGAAAAAGTAACAGGTCCTACGGATAAACCTTCTTCTGGAGTTCGGATACGAAATTGAGATTCTCTAACTCCGTCTTGATCCGAAGTTCTGTAACCTCCTAAATTTTCGTAAGGGTATTGTCTATCAGCAGAATCCATTACAGCGGTCTTCCCTGACAACAGTCTCCGTCAGTCACACACTTGCAATCGACACACTGGTAGTGTCCATGGACAAAGACCTTTGGTTTGTCACACCCACAGCTAGGACAACGGGGACCAAGTCCTTCCGTCGAACCGTTTTGATTCTTTTCTGTTTCGTTCTCCGACATAACTACAATGTACCCATCCTGAGTCTGGTATGCTTTCTTTGTAAAATTCTAAAAGCAATTGGTCGTAGTCCAAATGCTCCTTTATCCATAGCGCGAGTTCCATGTTGGGAACTCCAGGTATTTCAAAATCAACAGCTTGCCCTGTTATGTGCTGGGACTTGTTTGAAGAACCAACAGCCTTGTTTAAATCAAAACATCTGAAACCGCTCGAGGGCGTAAAGGGAATGCCGTAATGTTCCCGGACAGGCTCCAGTATGTTTTCGCACAAGATCTTGAGGTTCTCTATTTCACCATCGTTTGGTGTGTTTTTAATTCCCTTTCGTTCTGCTGTTTGTGATCTTGTTAATTCCTTTAGAGAAAAGTGTGTCGAAAGGCGTGTCATTGTGTTGGCTGAACCCCTAACAGTTTATTTATTTCTTGTTGTCTTAAAGCTTCAGCGGAAGTTACAGAAGAATCTCTAGGAATAAGTTGTGGGTTAAAATTACTAGGAGTATAGCGGTCAGAACTTGGTATGGCTGGCCTTCTCAATCCTTGATTTTCTTCGGGGGCAGATCCTTTTTCTGTTATTTCTCTAACTACAGGATCTACCACCCTTTGTTGAGCAACATTAGAGCCTTGATCGCTTGCGTAGTAACCAGCGTCTACAAGAATTGTTCTAAGTGATCTTAAAGCAGATTCTCTAGCACGTTCCGCTGCTATGTTCCTTCTTCCAAATCCGCTTAAATCCGCTCCGACTTTCATTGCTCTTTCAGTTTCATAAGCTCTTAGGCGGGGAGAGGTAAGATATTTCATTATAGGCTTCGTCCGCAAAGCACGAGACAAAGCAAGAATACCAGCGGCACCTGTAATAGTGGATATGGGCTCCATTATTAAGGCCGTAGCAAATCCAGCAGAATATCCCGCAGCGGCCAATCCTGTTTTGCCTCTCATTACAGAATCCGAAATAGTTTCTCCCGCTTTAGCTACTTGCCGAAGGTTGTCTAAGGTTTCTTTTCCTAAAACAGTTTCTAAAGCCCCTCCTTTGTTGAGATCCTTCATATTTTTTAATATGGCATCCCCCCATGAACCACTTTTAACAATGTCGTCTGTAACTGCACCCGTGGGAAAGGCAGGAGCAAGAATTTTTGACATAATTAAATCTCTAAAATTTCCTAACGGAGCGTCATCGGTTAATCCTAAAGCTTCATCGCCAAGCCGCTCGCGTAAAATTTTAAAGTTTTTAGGGTTTTTCAAAACATTAGATACGAGTTTATCGGTATCTAATGTTCCACCCGCTACGGCCCTAAGAAAAGCATCTTTACCTTCTTGCTCAGACTGACGAATTACTTCTTTAAAAGTGTTCAATATTGTTTTAGCGTCTTGATTAAACAGTGTTCCTGAAAACTCGTCTAACTTAGCTGCGCTTGTTCGATCAAGAATTTTCAAATCATTCATAACTTTTTTAAACTCTCCAGCCTGCTGTCCAAAAAGTTCTTTTTGAACTTGCGGGCCAAGGTTATCAAAAGACGAAGCAAGAGCGTTGTAGTTTATGCCTGAGTCTGAGCGGTTTAATGACGTTGACTTTTTTAACCAAGTATTTGCCAAAAGACTTCTGAAGCCTTCCCTAAACTGGGAAGGACTCGCAGCAGCAACGGACATATCATCATATAATTTTAAGACTTCTGCAAAATCGTCCTGAAGACGAACCCGCATAGGATCATCTTTAGCGACCTTTTTAAACACTTCTGGAACAGTAAGCATAAATTTGTCAGCTTTAATTCCAGCTTTTTCTAAGGAAGACGAAGAAAGACCTAAGTCATTTAACCTCTGATTTACGCCAGTTATATCTCCCTGTTTAATTTGTTCTGCTAACTCACGAAAAACTCCAGGGTTGTTTTTTCCCGCTTCTATAATCTTGTTAACTTCTTTTCCAGAAGGTTTTACAGAGTCTAAAACAAATTTAAGAAGAGCAGGTTGTTTTTCCCTTACTACCAAATCCACTATACCGCTTAAATCCTGTATATTTTTTTCTTTAATTTGTGAATTCAAACCTTTTACAAAACCAGAATTAATAATATCAGCACCTTCAGCGTAATGTTTGTTAGCAGAAACAAGTAAGTTCAATCCTTCTCTTGACCTTTCAATGTTTGCCTCACTAACAAATTTTTTTGTTGCGGGATCTCGAGCCGTAGCCCCAAATTTTGCCCCTGTTTTTTCCAAACTTGTTAATTGTTCGGTTAAGGCTATTTCTTTTCTCTTTAAACCTTGATCTATGGTATCAAGCATTTTTCTAATATTTAATCCAGCGGAGGTTCCTAATAAACTGGGGTCACTTTCGCTAGCTCTCAAAGCCGCTCTCAAAGCTGGAATATCACTTATGGGAATACCTACTCCTTCGGCATCATCTATATATTTCCATATTCCTCCCTGTAATTTTTCACCCCCAGAAAGAACATCTCCTCTTATAGCTTTTAGTTGAGATATAAGAGGCCCCGCATCAATAACTTCACCCTTTAAAGCTACATCAGCATTTCGGTATAATTGATTAGACCTAGCTGTAAACAGATTGACAGCTAGGTTTAGACCATGTTGGAATTCAGAAGCTAGCCCTTGAGAACCCGCTGTAGATTCTTCTAAAACTTTAGCTATGCTATCAAATTCTTTTTCTAAAACATCTTTTAATTCTTTGTTGGCCTGCTTAACCGCTTGTTTTGGGTTTGCCATGGTTTCCTTTAATTGAGCAACCATACTGTCTGCTGTCTGCCCGATAGCTTCTTTAGCTTCGTCCGTAGATATTTTACCTAGTTTTTCATCAGCTAAGATTTTACGAACAAAATCTACGTTCTTAGCGACTGCTACATCATTGGGGAAAATAGACTCCCAGATAGCCTGGGTTCTGCCCAATATACTTTTACCCGTAACAGTAACCGCAGGAATATTGGCTCCTCCTTCGATCATTTTACGATACAAAGCTGAAGCTTCTTCGGAAGCAGCCTTTCGAGCTACGCTATTAGCTTTTCTATTTCCATATCCTTGAGCGATTAACCTATCTCTTAACTCTTGAACCCTTACAGAATCAGGCAACGGTCCTTTGCCTTTGGTAGCATATCTTACAAGAGCGCCCATTCCTCGTCCTACCCCTTCACCTCCAGCTTCTATAAGTCCTTGAAGAGCTACATCTTTAAGAATCTCTTCTAGGCTTTGTCTTTGTAGACCCTCAAAAATATCTTCAAAGATAAACTCATCTACTGCTTTACCCGCAGCACCCGCCAAACCAACCAAGGCTATTCCTGGAACTGTTGCAACACCGGAAGCAGCTACGGAGGCACCTACAGCCGCTAAAAGAGGAACCGTTTCTCTACCCAGCCAAGACCATACGTCTTGCCACCCTAAACCTTTCTCGTTAAATCGAATAGTTCCTGTTTCAGGAAGATTAAATTTTTCTTTTAATTCTTCTGTTATGTTGTCAAGCTGCAATACGAAATCGTCGGGGCCTACTTTTATAACCCCGTCTTTTCCAAAAACTTGCATAAGCCTGAGAAGCCGTTCTTCGTCGTTGTCTCCTCGACCCACAAAATAAGAAAGACCAAAATCTTTTACCTCTCCTTCGTGAGTGGTCTTAAATTGTTGCTCTTCCAGAAGACCTTCTTTTTGTCTTTGGTAGTCTCTAACTTCTTCTATAGATAATGAGCGTATAAAATCTCTTTCAGACATTTTAGGCTCAGTAAACAGTTCAGGCTGTTCTTGCTGCATCAATGTCAGAGACTTTTCTATGTCCTCCTGAGAAGCATCTTCAAAATCAACATCCATTCCAGAAGGAAGAGTAATTACTGTCATTATTCTTTCCCTTCCTTTTTACGGTTTTCTTCTAGTATTTCTGCAAGTCGTTGTTCGGGAGTTTTAGCTTTGGTATAATTTTCTGGTAATGCAGAATCTTCTACAGTTTTAAGCTCCGGTCTTTTAAACCAATCCGATTTGTAAGTAATGGTTCTATCTTTGCCTTCTCCCTTAACGTCTAAAATATCTGTCCATTTAATTTTGCTGGGAACTCTTTTACCAGAAGAAGGATCCAATGTTTCAAGGGCCAATGTTCCCCTTCTCTGTTCCATAATTTGTTGAGCATCTCTGCCGCCCTTAGTTAAAGTCCCCGCCCATGTATTTTCTCTAGCCTGCATATCAGCCAGCGTTTCTTGAGTGTTTCTTTTTATAGAATTACTGAACTCTATGAGAGTATTTTCTAGTATATCTCTGTTCATCGTAGAAGGAGCCAATACATAGTCTGCGTAAAGACCACCAATTGTTTCCGCTCTGGCGCGGTCTGCATCAGAAATAGTTCGGTTACCCTCGTTTAACAAAGCCGTAATATTTTTCTGAATAGCTTGGTTAACCAAAAATCGGTATTTTTCGGGTTCTTCCGCAGAGAACTCTCCTAATTTTATACCTAAAAAGTTTTCTACTTTTTGACCAAAAGCTAACAGCGCGTTAGCGCCACCAGTAACAGCGCCCGTCATGGTCATGGCTTCTTTTAATAAATGCTGAATACCTATATTTGCTCTGACCTGCGCGACCTGATTTCCATAGGCTTCCACAGCACTATCTATAGAAGAACCTTTTTCCGTTCTATCTCCTAGGGCTGATAGATTGGACTTTAGTGTTTTTTTAAGGTCGCGAACTTGATCTTCAAGAAGTTTGATATCAAAAGCTTCGGAGTTAACTTTGTTCAGCGGGAAAACACCGCTGCGAATGTCTCCTACTTGAGCAATTACAGTGTCGCCAGCATTATAAGTTCTTCCGTTGTATTCAAAGCTTTCACCAGGCTGCACTCTAAATCTCGTGTTAAATAAAGCCCTATCATCCCTAGACGTTTGTTCTAAATTAGACCTATACTTAGCCAAAGACTCCAGAGAATATTTAGCAGCAGCCAGTTTAACTTTGTTGTTGTAAGCTCTTTTGCTTCTGGGATCATCCCCAAAAGCATCAATTGTTTTAAGAACACCATTAGCAATATTTGAAATAGCATACTGGCTTTGACCGGCAGCTATCGCCATGCCCATTTTAATCCAATCGTTAGCTATTTCGCCTTCTGTTTTACCTTCGTATTCTCCGACAGAGTTTAAAAACTCTGTTTTATACATCTCTAATAGTTCTTCCGTAGTTTTTTCGTCTTTGTCTGCGGCTTCAGGAATAGTTAAATTAGCTAAATCAGCACCAAGAGCATCTTCTGCTGCAAGAGCAGTTTCTTTTTCAACGCCAGATTGAATGTCTTGAACAGCCTTTGAACCTGTTATAACACCATCTAGCACAGTTTGACTGTCTTGATCTGGACGCTCCGGAGCAGGGTCGGGAACCTCCGTTCCAGAAACAGAATCGTCAGTGGCTAAAGCTTCTTCTTGTTGCTTTGCCTCTTCCGCATCTTGAATAGCTTTGTCTCGAGCCTCTTCGTTGATAACTAAATCAGCATCAGCCGCTGCCAATGCATATCCGGCTTCATACTGATTATAAACTCCCTCTGATACAGCTTTAGCTAAATCAGCACCACTAGCATCAGGATTTTCCCCTAAATACGCATCTGCCAATCTATTAATAGTATCCGTAACTTCTGAAGGATCCGTACCTTCAATGGTAGGTTGTCTGCGTATTAAGTTACCTAGGGTAGATATCTGATCGTATTTTGTTCCAAAACTTTGGTCGCCCCTTTTAAATATAGTTTCTCCTAAGTTCATTAAGAACTTTCCTGCCGCAAAATTAGCCTGACTTAAATTTCTTGCTGTTTCATCAATAAACGCAAGAGGAGCCTCTATAGCTTGTTCAGCTAAAGAAGTTGAATCTACTCCTATGCCAGGACCTGCTTCCCTAGCTTTTTGGGGGCCAAAAAATCCGCCTGTAAGTTCTGCCTCATAAGGGAAGATAGACTCTAAACGCTCCGCAGCAGTCATATTCGCACGTTTTTGTAGATCTTCTGGAGGAGAGCCCAGACCAATTTCCGCACGTTCTCCTACAGTTGGCTTATACTCTACTTCTGCAAAAGGACCACTTGTTTGCAATCCTATGGGAGTTTCACTTTTATAAGCAGCGTCGTATATTCTTTTGCCTTCCGCATCTCCCTCTTGTAATTTAGGAGGTTCACCAAAAATGGTTAGACCATGCGGATGTCGATGGGCGTAACCCCCTTCATGAAACCCAGCCACGGGCATTGCACCACCCGTCATGGGTGCAAGAATCTCTTGCGACACCGCCTCAATCAGTGGAGTCGAGGATGCCAGTATTCCAGACGCTTTATTCTGACCTTGATCCATGGTGTTTTGCATGGGAGTGCTTATGGGAAGCATTCCACCATTCGCAAACATTTTGCGTTGTGCTAGGACGGATCGAACTGGAGAGCGTCTATTCATCATCAAGTCCCCGTAGCACTGCCAAAGAGATTACCCAAAGGGTTACCTAACTTCTGGTTAATTCCAAAAGCCCCTATTCCAAGACCAATAGCCTGTGACAATGGACTTGGTGCGGGAGCCACGTTCAAACCTAACGTGGAGCCAGCGGAACCAATCTGAGGTTTAAAGATATCACTCATGAAGCTAATACGCTGGAAGGGTTCAAAGGACTGTTGCAACTGAGACTGTCTGGCAGCGTCTAGTTCTCTTTGCGACTGCGTCTGTGCAAGAGAGCCAAGCTGAGACTGTAGCTGCGCCTGCTGACCCAAAAGGTTTTGTCCTACACCAGCTATGTTAGCCTGCTGTGATCCAAGACCCGCGATACCCCCACCAAGACGAACCGCCTCCTGTGACTGTGAGGATGCTAGTCCACCTAGAAGCTGTGCGACACCTTGCTGACGGCGTTGCTGGTTTTCAAAAGCTGTTTGTGCGGCATTCTGGGCTTGGTTAAAGTTACGGCTTGCATCTTCAAAGATGCGACGGCTCTGAATGTCGGCCAGATTTCTGCCCAGTTCTGCTTGTGCTATGCCCTGTCTACTACCACCAAAAGCACCCGCACCAACGGCCTGTGCCGAAAGCTGATTCGTCTGGATGTCTGCCTGCCGTTGCATTTCGGCAAGAGCATCCCGTGTAACAGCCTGTTGGAACGGATCCATAAACGCAGCAGATGTAGTCGGGTCAAAAGCACCCGTAGTCCCAGCCGCCTGCTGCTGTGCTTGTTCAAATAACCCTGGGACACCAGCCGCCTGTTGCTGAAGAGTAGCCAGACCCTGTCCTATTGTGTCCGCACCTGTTGTTAAAAAAGGCTGAAACTGCCCTATGCCCTGTCCAGTAGCAATGGCCTGCTGCGTAAGTGGATCAAGACCCGCAACGCCTATGTCTGGAATATCAACAGGAGTTTCGCCTCGCGCAAACGAAGCTTCCAGAATCTTTCTTTGGAAGTCCTCAAGAAAGGGGGCTTGGCGTACAATCTGTTCTGTTACAGTGGCCATTATGCTACTCCTTTCTCAAAACGATTCATCATGTCATACATTCGAGCAGCACCTAGGTTTCTGTTACCACCACCTGCATTTCTAACGGCTCGAGCCGTCATTACAAATTCACCATCCGATAGCCTTGCGGGAATGCTGTCAGAGGTTCCTGTTCCGGGTCCTACGATTTCTCCGCCCCCTGCTGCGGCTATATTAAGACCAGTATCAGGTCCTATAGGCACCGCTCCAAACTTAGCGGCAAGTTGTGGATTAGTATACGAAGGCTGTCCATACCAAGTTAATTTTAACCCTTGTGCTTCGGGAGAATTTTTATCCGCTAGTTTTAACCATTGCTGATAAGCGGCTATTTGCTCTGAGTTGGCTTGGCCTCGTGCCATTAAATCCTTAAATTGTTCTTCTTGTTCGGGGGCATCGAGCATTCCTGTAGCCGAGGCCAGACCATATCCCCCTAATCCCAAGGCACCGTATCCAATGCCCTTGGTAACGAGAGGATCCTTAAAACCAGTTAAATTGCCAACGGTTTTTTCTATAAACCCTCTTGGTTCATATCCAATTTTAATATTGCCTGCTTTATCAAGCGTTTCTACCGCTCTAAAATTTCCACCGGGAGAAATATCACCTTCTTTTAAAGCGGATGTCGTTGTTTGAGCTTGAGGTCCTGCAACATTGGTTTGAACGTTAGCTACTGGTGCCTTGCCTAAAGGACCATACGTTAACTCGGTGGCCATACTTTCAGCCGCCGTGGGATTATCCGGAAAAACTTGGTTCGCGGTGGCTAAGTTCTGAGCATAAGAAGCGTTATTTCCGCCCTGCACAAAATTGCCAACATTGTCTCCCGCATCTGCGATGGGAGCCAACGGCTCTGTTTTAATTGCTCCGGGTTGGTAATTATATTGCGCTCCTACAATTGCATTAGGGTCATAACGAGGGAATACTTTGTCCATGAAGCTTGCACCAGGCGCATTCATCGCTCCTGACGAGCCGAAGATACCCTGACTAAATGGATTGGCTGGTCCCGAAGAGAACAAATTGCTAGCCGCACTAAAGGGTGCGGTAAGACCCTTACCAAGTCCCCCCGTGAAAGCTTCTCCGAAGCTCGTGCCTGCTGGAGCATTAAACCCTGACATAATTCCTGAACCAAGGGCGCTTGTTCCATAACTTAAAGCAGCGGATTTAAGAGCATCTCCCCATGAACCACCCATGAGCTTAGTGGTTAATCCTGACGCTATAATGCCACCAATGCCTGGTGCAATAATGTTACCAATAATAGGAGCCGCTATAGGAAGAACTTTTTTAGCGACTTTCTTAATAGCCTTAAATACTTTCTTAAAGAAAAATTCAGGCTGTCCTGTAATAGGGTTAATTGAGTTTAGTTCGTTACCCACAACATAACGATTTGGGTCTTCAATGCCCATCATCGTCATTTGTCTAAATAAGTCTTCTTTTAGACCTGGATTAGCCTCAAGAATCTCTTTGGGGACAAGGGTCTCACCTTCAGCAGCGTGAACCATGTAGTTGTCACCGTAACGACCAAGAGTTGCCAAACCGTTGGCCAAGGCTTCTGCGGTGGGTTCACCAGAATATTTGGGAGAGGTATCTGTCATCATTAGGAAATCTCCAGCACGCTTGCGAAGGCATAAATCTTCGACGCTGTGTCACAATTAAGTATGAGCGTATCACTGGCCTCAAGAACAAAAGGCCCAGCGAGAAACGTATCTGCGAGAGTTCCGATACTAGCTTTCTCTAGCGTAACAGTAACCGACGCGGAACTATCGGTAATCTTCGGATACACTACTATAGTGCCTGAATGACTATTATAAAGATTTATATTCTTTATTATCGCTTCTGTCGCGGTTGGGCAGGTATAAATTGTGACATCCCCTGTCGAACCCACTAAAGTTGCTATGTTTTTATACGCTGAAGCCATCAGTCCATAAACCAATTCTTGCCGTTATCGTCATCTTCCCCACTGACTACAGCGGGAAAATCTATTTTTGTTAAAGCCATCTCTAAATCACGCAAAATACGCACAAAAGTGTCCGCATCATACTGATCAGGAGCCATGGGCATTGAATGGTCGAGCAATTTAGCCATTATCGCCTCCCATCTGGACGTATGCCCAGCCGTAAATCGCCCAATGTCCATGTTATATCGGTAGTATCGCTTTCTATGCGGAGAGCCACTTGCCTTGATCGACTACGCAGAAAAGCCTGTTGAGTTGAGGATTTCACCGCGTTTGTTGAATTTGTAGACAAACTATCTCCAGGGTAATTCCTAGTCTTGAGAATATAATTAACCGAAGCTTCAGCGTCTGAACTTGTAATGTCGATATCAGGTATGAGGCGATCTACAAACATAAATTGTTCGCCGTCTCCCAGATCAAAATCGGCAGATTCTATAAAGGATGTCATGGGAGAACCATCATCGTCATCGCCACTTTCGTGGACATAGACGTAATTTGTGCCACTAGAAGTGCCGCAACCTCTCGGATTGTCGTGGATACCGTAATCCACCCACGCTGTTCGAGACAAAGTCCCTAAATCCCACGTGTTTTCCGTAAAGTTATACTTGACGTAGCGATCTATCTCGTCTGCGTCTGAACTAGGGTAGAACCAAAACACCTCATCAAACATCTTGTTAGATGCGGCAAAGCACTTAAAGCTCTGTTCAAGGTTGATGTTGTCAAAGACATAGCGAAGAAGCGTGCAGGGAATTGTCTGAACACGACCCGTGTAGACGTAAAAGTTTTCACGATCCATCCAGAAAACCTTGTCTCCAACGGTGGTTACAGCATTTGGCCCAATAATCGACACGTTGTTGGCTAACATGCTCATACCAAACGTAAAGGGCGGTCCTACAAACCGCATAGCATGTAGAGACGTATCCGTCCAAATAAGCATTTCCTGGCGTGTCTTCTGTGCGGATATAATCTCGGAACCAGAAGACACACGTTGAGAGCCTGCTGTATTAGTAGCTGTAGGAGTCCAATCAAAAGGATCTTCCTGATCAGACCACCTAACCATAAGAAGATCTTGATCCGCTTCATCTAGTGGATTGCACCCAAAACAAACAAGGTGACGGTCTGCACCAGATATCATCAGCCTACGTGTAATAGTCGGAGCGCCAGACGCACCTGATTGAGAAGCCAGAGTTGATCCTCTGTTTCCTAGCCCCAGTGTTTTATCCCAATAATAAGGAGCCCCGTCATAGACGTTAAACGCCAAATCTTCTCCCCAGTTGTCCTGAGACCAAAGACGAATGTTAGATCCTGTTTCCGCAGCAGTAGCAGAAGATTCTCCCCACCCTACAAAATCATTTGCTTCCTTTACGTTAACCCCATCATCATGAGCGGCAGCGGTAGTTCCTCTTGCTCCTCTCGCAACTCCGGCATTTATGGTGTTACTGGATTTACCCGTGTATTGAATCAATTCGTCATCAATAAGCATAAGACCAACAAACGTAACGGTATCTCCACTGGAAGAACTTGCGGCAGTGGTTCCATCATCTCCACGGGTAAGTTCTCCGAACACGTTGGCTACATTAGTTCCATAGCGAATGTTCTCGCTGCCTATCTTGATTGTTCCCTTGCTTGGGAATCCGCTCGAGTCCGCTACCGCAATAGAAGAACTGGCGGCTGTCAAGTTGGCTCCCGTAGTAGTTGAAGCTGTTTCAAACGATGCTGCGCTTGTTAACGTAAAGGAGGTATCCGAGTTACTTATGCCTCCGCTGTCGTTTAGAGTTGTTTGAGCGTATCCAGTGCTTAAACCACCCCATAAACCCGCTCCGAAACCCGTTCCTGTAACAACCGTTCCAAGACCCGTGTTAATCTGATAGGTAGCCACTACAGAAGAACCACCACCTGCGGTGCTTCCAGAAGAAGCGGCACCCGCAGTTGGTATAGTGTAAGAGTTAGAATCTATAAGAGTTAGTTCATGTTCAGTGTTAATTTGAGCCGCTGTAACACCATCCGTAGTCGTTGCACCACTTAACGTAACGAAGTCTCCGTTAACAGCACCATGAGACGGAGCCGTTACAGTTAAGACACCGCTAGTAGCAGAGCCTGTTTTAAGGGGGTTAGCACCCAAAGTAGTTGTAGTCCGAATAGGAGTAACATCGTTATATCCTCCGCCTTCTTCTATATAGAACTTGGTTTCCGTTCCAAGACCCATATACTTGGAACCATCTAAAGCCGCCCAGACATGAAGAGAACGTCCAGTTCCCTCAATAGTATTGCTACTAAGACGAGACCACCCACCCATCTTTTCGGGGCGACCCTTGCGGAATCGAATTAGGTCTGAATTAAACCAGCCATTTTCGTCTCCGTAAGACGTAGTCTCTCGGTTTACTCCAGGTCTGAACTGTATTTTAGACAGCGGCATTTAACTTCCTAACTCAGGCCAATCATAAAGAATGCCAGATTTGTTTCCTTCTGAGTCAAAGGTAACAAACAACGCGGACACAGCAGCGGTATTAGCAGCGCCATCAATTGCACTTTCCATGGCAGTTGCTTTGGTGCGAATTGCATCTCGGTAAGTCTGGATGTTAGACGGAATAGCTGTTCCCTTGTCTGCTTTCCTGACCACCACCCAATCTGTCTCAGCCAACTTGCGGTATTGCTGTGCCTGAACTTCTCTTTTGAGAATTGTTTTCACACCTTCGTTAGTAACACCATCAACAGTTGTGTCTGCTAAGTTTTTAGCCGTTTTCTCAATCGTCACACCATCAGCAGCATAGTTCCATGTATACAGGCGAGAGTCTGGAGGAGTTTCGGGATTAACTTCCGTCATTCCTGCGGCTTCTTTTTCAGACTTAGACCAGATGTACCAGTTGGGGGGATGTTGAATGCCATTGCTATTAGCCCAGGAACTCCCCTCTCGAATAACTTTTCCGTTATATTTCCACATAGTTTTTACCTCGCATTCGCGTATTTTAAGGGAAACTCAGCAAACGCCATATATGCAAACGTAGCACTTGCGTTAATCGTTCCGTTTGACGTTCTCATTTTGAAACCATTACTGAGTATGTCTATTTCTCGACCACTGCCAGAATACTCAGAGTTGGTGCTGTCCATTCGCAGTACAGTATCAGCGATGTTAATCGGATCACGCTTGCTGTCGTAGATGACCCAATCGTTTGCTGAGTCCACAGTTTTTAGTGTAATCCACGCGGGACGAAATCCTGTGGCAATAAATGTTCCGTCCGCACTCGAATTGCCCTCGTATGTTCCAAATTTACTAAAGCCCTCGACTTCTGCAAAACAGTAGGAAATGTGCGTGGCTGTTTTATTAACACCATCACTTGTGCCTATACTAAACACAGACGAAGTTGGTGCAGTATCATTCCAAATTGTTGAGCTGGTTGCCACTGCATTGTTAAGATTAAGAAAAAGATTTTTTGTAAAGCCTAAAACGTCCAGCCCTACAACCCAACTTTCAGTATTATCAAAATCTTTTATGATAATCCATTTCGGAGCCACTCCTAAACCATGTCCTATAGTGGCGTTTGATTTTGTTCCCTCATATTGCACAATGCTGAAACCAGCGGTTGTGTCAGCACTAACTGTTGACGTTATAGAACCATCAGAGTTGCTGCTGCCGCTACCGTTAGCTTTCCATTGCCAAGCAGCATAGGTTCTGCTTGATCCGTTGTAGTTCACATCCGTGGTGTCAATGTCAAATCCATCGGTTTCAAACGTGATAAGTGCAGTACCGTCCACTGTTGCTGCGTTTGCTTGGTTTGTTTGAATGCGGCTTGTGGTGCCTCTTACGGCATCAAAAACTTGATGATGGTCGCCATTGGAACGGGGAGCGATTATTAACCAATCAGGCTGAAAATCTCCCGCTTGGGCATTATTGGTAATCGAGTGGCCGGAGCTACCATTACCCGTGTAAAGCTGGGTATGAAAATACTTGCTGGGATTTTCTACTTGTGGGTCGGCTAGGTTGGCGGTGCTTAATGCGCTAAATCCTGTTGGAGGACTATTTTGGAAATCGTGTTGACCAAAATTAGCTATTAGCGTTGAAGTCCCAGTTCCGTAATCTACAGCAAAAGCAGGGGCAAAGGTTCCAGAGATGCTTGAAAACGCTTCTCCCGAACCGCCAGCAGGGTCACCAGAGTCTTGAAAAGTGCCATTTATACTCCAGTAAATTTTACCGTTATCTAAATCGAGAGCAACGCCTATATACTGACCCGCTGTAAATGCCGAACCGTAGCTAGAAGCACTGTCGTTATTGATCTTCTGACCTGTTGTTGCAAAAGCGTAACCCGTGCTATCAGACCCAAAGCTAGTTCCGCCCGAACCACTGCCGATTGGCCATTCTGTTCCAACGATGCCGATAAATTCACGGTTAACTCCTGACTGACCGAGAGCGTCAGCCTCTACCTCCCAATACCATTTACCGCTGCTGACAGCAAAAGTTCCCCTTGCATCGGCAGCATTACCAGAATTTGCGTTGGAGTACTTTAAATTTCCTTCATCTAAAGTTACATTGCTTGGAAGTTGTGCATCAAGAGGATTGATAACACAGTGATTATCAGTCGGGCTGTCGTCAACCTGATCCGTTGCTGCCAAGCCACTGCTAGACCAGTCATTTCCGTTACCAGATTCGTCATCGCCTAAATCAGAACTGTCCTGACCTGTAACGTAAAATCCATTAGTTCCAAACGTCAGGCCACTAACATTTTTCGGTATCCATTGACCAGTACTGCTGTTTGTTTCACCAAAGTCGCTGGCATCGGTGGAGGCGGTTCCGTCAAGGAAAACCATTTCAGCCAGATATCCGTCAAACAGATATTTATTATCCGCCCCACCCGTAATGTTGAGTGATCCAATGCGGTGAGATGAGTAGCTGCTGCTATTCCATCTACTTTCCATACTGCTGGTTGCTGTGCCAGTTGCTGAAAAATCAGTAACCCTACTGCCGTTAATGTAGAGTCGCATCCGATCACCAGCGGTGCCGTTTGTGCTATCCCAAACTACGACCGTGTGATACCACCCCGCAACATCTGCGGCTTTTTGTGTAGTTGTCCAAGTTTGACCAGCAATATTAACATTCCACGGACCGGGAGCAGATGCGTCCCCAATATATAGCGGAGCATCATAGGTGCTAGAGCCATCCGATGCAGACCAGATAGGAAACCATTGGCCATTTTCATTAGCGTTTGGTCTACCTCTCTTGACCCAACAAGAAAGCGTCCACGTTGTTAGAGAGCCGGAAGACGAAGGGCTACGACTTAAAAGAGCATTATCCCCCGATTCAAACCTGATCGACTGATTTATCTCATAAGTCGTATCAGGTGCGGCGAACCACTGTGATCCAAACATCGTCATTAGCTAAATGCCTTCTGTATAGCTCCTAGCTGAATTGAATTTGCAGCCTTCACAAAATATGGTACGACATCCACGGCTGAAGCTGCGGTGCTGAGAGTAATTCCAGCCCCACCCGCAGTTTCATAATCCGTGCCTAAACTCAAAGTTCGTGATCCAGTGCCATCTTGAATGAACACAAACACTCCTGCCTGACCAACTGATTCTGTACTGGGGTTAGCCAAAGTCACGTTACCCGTAAGGGTAAGCACAAAATTCTGATGAGCGGAGAAGTCAATCGTTACACTGCCTGTGTTGGATGTGTCAGTGTCAGTCTCTGCAAGAATGATTGTGCCACCATTAATCTGACCAGCAACCGCTACATTAGTTGCTCCAGTTGCGATTGTGATTACATCCGCATCAGCATCGTTCTTAATTGTGACATCGTTAGTCGAGCCTTGACCCGTAAGAATCAAACCTTCGGCAGCGGTGTAACCCATCGCAGCGTTATCACCAGCGGAAGTGTCGCCGTCAGCGTTTACTGTAGCGGCTGTCACATCACCCACAATATCGACGTTAGTTGCCCCAGTCGCAATCGTGATTACATCAGCGTCCGCGTCATTTTTAATGGTAACGTCATTAGTTGACCCCTGACCTGTAAGGATTAGACCTTCCGCAGCCGTGTACCCCATTGCAGCGTTGTCACCAGCGGAAGTATCACCATCAGCCTGTACCGTGGCGGCTGTTACGTCGCCTACAATATCAACATTAGTTCCTCCGGTGGCAATCGTAATAACGTCTGCATCTGCGTCATTCTTGATGGTCACATCATTAGTTGAACCCTGACCCGTAAGGATCAATCCTTCAGCGGAGGTGTAGCCCATTGCCGCCTTGTCGCTTGCGGCAGTATCACCTAAAGCGTTAAACGTGCCGCTGGATGTAACATCTCCAGACGCGGTCAGCGTAGCAAGCTGAAGGTTGGAAAGAGCGTCTATTACCGCCGCGCCAGAACCCGCACCATCCATGTAAACAACGGCAGATTTTCCATTTTCTACAGTTATATTCGCTCCAGAACCTTGCGTAAGAATTACGGAGTATGGTCCACTAGAGCCAGAATCGGTAGTTGCGTTGATAATGATAAAGAAAGCGGCAGTCGTGTTAGGGGCCACTGTAACTGTGCAATTTGAATCCAATGCTCCTGTAAATTTAATTACACGATACATTCCATCTTGCAGATTCTCTGTCCCAGATCCAGGAGATGCCTCTCGCACAGTTAAAGTGTGCGTGTCTGCGTTCGTTGTTATCGCAACAGCTTTGTATGAGGCTACCCGGTCTAGAATATCTAGATTGTGGTTTGTAGTCGTTCCCCACGCTCCAGACTGTTCTCCGGAACCTATTTTTTCAATACCAAAACTAGTCGTGTATGATGATGCCATGATACTATTCCTATGCCGCTATTTCCGTCCAATTCGGCGTTTGTGTTGTGCTTATCTCTGAGAAGTTTGAAGTTTGCGAGTCGTCTATAACAGTCCACACGTTTGGAACGTTAATGAGACCCTCCGCAGAAACTCCTTCAACGGTAAATGCAAAATTAGCTTGGACAGAACCAACCGCACTTGCCGAAGAAACTCCTGTAACTGACAGCGTAGAGTTCGTTACAAGAGTAGGTGATCCTATTCCGCTTGCCGCCGAAACTCCGCTTGGTGTTACTGTAACAGGTACAAGAATAGAAACAGATCCTATTCCGGTTGCCGCAGAAACACCTGTAACAGAAACACTAACTGGAAGACTTACCGTAGCCGAACCAACTGCACTAGCCGCAGAAACACCTGTAACCTCAACGGGAATAGGACTATTCCACGCTCCGGCGTTCCAAGTGCTTCTATCCCAGCCAGTAATTAACGCCATTAGGCAATCCTGATTATCGCATTGTTAGCGTCATTTGCTGGAAACTGAATGGTAAAGTCTCCCGCACTTGACGATTTGTCCCCGCCAAAATTAATGACCGCAACCGCAGGGTCAGCCGCGTGATTTGTTGTAGATCCTGTGCCAGCAGTGCTTAATGTGCTGTTGTAAATTAAAGCACCTCTCGCACTACTGATAGTAGAACTAGACCAGGTAGTGTCTGCAAAATCAACAAAAGCCGTAGGGACAGAACTACTGTTATCAGCAAGCCCTATCGTTACACTTGCTAGAGAATTACCGCCAGCCGTGTAATTTGTGCCGCTGACTTCATTGCTGGTGGTGTATCCTGTAGTGTCTGCGTCAATAGACGAACTATTGGTAAACATCGCAATCTTGAAGGTGTCTGCTGAAATTGCGCTAGACCCCGTCCGCGTATGCGCTGTCCAGAAATGGATACCCGCGAGTATCTCTCTCTTAAAAGTTCCGCAGATAGCGGAAGATCCAACTGCCATTACAGCCTCCTTATAATTTCGGCCAAGTCATCTTGACCTTGCTTCTTCATAAGAGCCCAGATTGTAGTTCTTTCACTCTGAGCCATTCTATTCATATAAAAAATAAGTATTTCCTTCAACTTATCTCTATGTGCTATCGCTTGATCCCGTATGACAGGAGGGGCATCTTCCGAAACCAGCATAATTTTATTCATAGCCATTTCTGCTATTTCTTCAGGAGAATGCCCTCTATCAGTTGTTGTAAACACCAGAGCGTCACTGACTCCCGCCATGCTCTCGCTGTCAAACATTAAGCAACGTCCCTCCTAACCCGGTCATATCTATACTGATCTCTGGTTTGGAGACCCTCACCAAGGTTCTTTAACCATTGCAAGGATTCTTGAAATCTTGCATTGTAAAGTTGCAACATATCCGCCTCACCTTTCATAAAGGTGTAAGCCTCAACTAGGCTTCCATATAAAAGAGCTAGTTCTGCGTTAGTTCCTAGCCAGCTTGTTCCGTCAGAACTATCTGTAATAGAAGTAGGTCTATAAAAGTAATGAAGCTCTACCGAATAATTACTATCGGGCGTAGGGGCTAATAAAAAAGTATCGTTGTCCCAATCAGCGTAATAAATAGGAGTGCCTGTTGTAGTTGGGTTTGGGGTGTAGTCTTGTAGAGCCGTTACTTGTTTATAAAGAAGAAACTCCTTACTTGAGGAGTTAATAACACTAAGAGAGTTCTGGGACAAAAAATCAGTAGGCTTAGAAAGATACTGGTTTCCAGAAGTTGTGTTGCCCTGGGAGTTTTTTCTAAAAACATCAAGCTGGCACTCTTTTAGAATGCGTTCTTCGGCATTGATAATAAAACGAGAAAGTTGGCTTACGAAGGTGGACTCCGTATTCTGCGTGTAATCTTGGATAGACGTTTTTAATGTTGTAAATGTATAAGCCATATCATGCACTCACTGTTACAGGTCCAGCGGAGGCAGATCCCCCTCCACCTTTTACGTTTCCAGACGTTGCTGTCCCACTTCCAGACGTAAAGGTGTAATTGTTACTGTCTACTTTAGTAATTGAAAAACCAGCGGAACTTTCTAACGCAGCCTCCGTAAAACCATCAAACGCTTCTACTTTCCTGAACCTCACTGTATCCCCTGTACTACGATCATGACCCGGCTCATTGACCGTAATTACAGCAGAACCACTTGTTCCAGACTTAAAGGCATCAAAAGCAAGAAGAACTTCGACAGCAGGTTCAGTTCGAGCAGGTCTGCTAATTCTTAAAGCTTGCGGGTCTGTAATGTGATGGCGGGGGTCAAGTTGAGGTTGTTTTTCCTCAAACTCATCTCGTCCCACGAGCATACCTGTCCATTCCAAAGCCATATCTTTAAGACGATAGGCTCTGCCTGACCTGTCTGATATACCTAAAGCGTATCTTCCCCCAGAAAATCGAGCCATACTAAATCCTTAATGATTGATACGTGGGAACCAAACGAAGAGGTATCCCGTGATCAATGTCTTCGCTAGAAGCTCTTTGAAACTCCTCTTCGTAGATAAGTTTCAAAGCTTCAATGCGTTGGGGGGATCGTTTCAAAGCAATTTGATACGACAACCCAGCTATAAGGCAGGGAAGAAACCGAAAAGGAATGTCTGCTGTATTGACCGCAGCATCCGCATCTTGGATTCTTTTAACTCTGTAATAAATTAAAGAATCAGTAGAGTTCTCAGGCGCAGGCCAAACTGAAATTGATGGAGTTATCTGACGATCCATATAAAACTGTGTAGGACGACCTTGAGTCGTTTTTTTAGGTATACTTAGATATTCCTGGCGGCTAATGCGAGTGATTGATATGTCTTCATCACTACGTCTAATCACAGCCTCCAGAATGTCTCCTGAACACTGAACGTCTGCTAAACTTGGATCAGCACTAATGGTAGTGGTAGCTGCGCTACTGGATCCAGTTATATTTTCTCCAGCCGTAAACGCTCCAGAAGGAATAGTTACTGTGATAGTGGTAGAAGAGGGCTTTGTAATAACAGAAGCGGTAGTGCCACTCGTAGCACCTGTTATAGTCTCGCCAATACTAAGATTAGTAGAGGCTCCAACCGTAGCTGTTATTGCACCAACGGGGTAACTTGTTACAGCCGAAGAAGTAGAAAGTTGAGCCATCGTTTGCGTAATTTGCTCTATCGTCCACAGATTAAGACCCCTATTCGCCCAATCTGCAAAAAGCAAATTCAATGACCTACGTGCGGTTTTGCTATCGTATCCAGTGCGAAACTCTAAGCCGCATCTCTCGAAGGCCTCTTCTGTAATCTCGGCCATATCCAGGTTAAAATCAACCGAACCAGAAGTTGCCATTTCTTTTACCTATCCCCAAAGGGTCAAACGCAAACCCACTGCTAATTGACCCAAAATTAAAAACCCTACCCCCCAAAGTATCTTTACAATAAAGTCGAGGGATTTTTGAACATGGTGTAAATCATTCGTTTTAATAACCTCGATACGTTCCGACAGAATCTTTATCTCACCTTGAAGTTTAATAAGGTTTATTTCATTCTGTCTTTCCTTATCTTCAGCCACGGTATCAATACTCTTTTAAGCAGTAGAGAACTATGGAATAGGTGTCCCCGCTACTGTGTCCCACTGTAGTAAATTGTATGTCTCCCGTTTTGCCTCCAGAAGCTGCAACATTGGGAAGTCCACTAATTTCAGAGTAGTCTAATGTGTCGGAATAATCTGCGGGTAATTGAGCCGCAATAACGTCTGTAGAAGCGTCCCACAAAATCTTAACGCCCATTCCAACATTAGAAAAAACAATTTTCTTGATGCGAACCCCTGTGCAAGCTGTTCCGTCCGCACGAGATGCCAAAGCTGATACATCAACCTTGGTAACAGCCGCTTCTCCGGTTCCATCGCTTGTATTTGTGCAATAGAAAACAGCGTTTCTGTCTCCATCTTGCACTGTAGTTGCTGTTACAGCATCAGCCATCATGACCTCCTTTTAAGGGGGGAGTTGCCTCCCCCCATTTAAGTTAAGCTACCTGAACGTATTCAATAATAAACGTAAAGGAGCCTGCTGTCGTAGCATCTACGGTGTTTGTAATGTTGCAGTAGATGGTTCGTTCTGCTGACGCATATTGAGCGGAAACTGGAGCAGTAGTTGCGCTTTGTGTCGTTGCTACTAGTGTAGTAGTCGTCACGTTGCCAACAACAACAGTTGTTCCACCATCAAGGATTTCATCTGTTATCGCAGCGACAATTTGTGCGCCTGAACTAGACGTTCCAACCTCATAACCAATATCCCCCGTTCCAATAGTTGGAGCGGTAACACAGAAAATTTTAATGTCGGTAATGATGGTGTTAGCAGGTTGGGTAAACTCGCCAATTGCGGGGCTGTCACCCGCTGTGGTGTTTACAGTAACGCCCGTGGCAAAACCAACGTGCTTGACGTATTTGTCTGTAACAATACCTGTAGAGGCAACATCAAAAACATTCGTTTCTGCACCTGTAGTAGCATTGACGTTAATAACCTCAAAACCGTTCTCAGAACGGACGGGACCATTAAAAGTTGTATTAGCCATTTGGCTTTCCTCCTTACAAAGGTTTCGTTCTAGCGTCTTGTAAGAGTCTGCTGGGGCAGTCGCTAGAGCTATTCATCCCAGAAATAAGTTGGGGGAGAGTTTCCCCTCCCCCGTAGTCTTACGCGCCAGGTGATCCGAACACGCAACGTGGGTCAGAGTAACCGTAGCTGTAACGCTCACGGGCTTTGAACCGAACATTGCCTGTATCGAAATCGCCTTCCATCTTCGTGGACATCGGCATACGCTCAAAGTGGATAAATCCACGAGGAGCATCGGTTTTAATAAACCAAGCATCCGTATCCGTCAGATAGTGGTTAACGACATAACCCTGCGGAAGCATACCCATGTTCCGCGTAGCGTTAACATCGTTGTCGGCACTTCCCGGACGAAGGGTTGACTCAAGCAGCCTATCTGCAACGAATTGCAGAGCAGGCGGAACAATCAACTTTTCGCCACGAACCGATACCTTGAGTCCGCGCTCATCGACAAAGGCAGCAATGTCGATAAGAGCATTTTCAAGGCTGGTTTCGTTAAGGTCAGAAGCAGTGCTTGGCTCATTGCGAAGATCGTTATTATTCACAAGAGGGTGATCCGTTGCACAAAGCTCCTTGCCGTCACCACCAGTGAAGGTGCTGTCAAAAGCATTGTTGAGCGTAGCGGCACCTTTAACTTGTTTGGTGTTCGCCATGCTACGTGCCAAGGCTTTTGTGTAGCGAGATGCGAGGCGGTCATAAAGATTATCTTCAATTGCTTCTTCCGTAATGGAGAAAGCAAGAGCGATAGTCTCATGCGTATACCGTGCAGTATACGCTTCCTGTGCATCATCGAAAGAAACAGCCGAACCTTCACCCTTAACAGGTGCAGTTCCGAAACCGGAAAGCATGACTTCCTCTTCAAAGGCACGCTCTGAAGATTCAGTGTCATAAATTTCGGATGCTTCGTCGTCATACCTAGCATACTCAAGGCCGAAAAGGGCGTTGAGACCAGGCTCTAGCTCTTTCGCTAGTTGGGCTCTACTGATAGCCATTTTCTAATCCTCCTATACGCCAGTGGTTGACACAGTACCCGTAGCAATGGACCCATTGGGTGCATTGAACGAGTTTGCCAACCTAACGATTGCGCCAATACCAGCGGCTGAAAAATCAGCATTCTCTGGATCATCAACCCAACCCATAACGCGAAGCGCCAAAGAGTTAGTGGTTGCTAGCGTACTAATAGCTAGACGACCCAGTGAGACACCAGTGGCATCGGTTCCGGTGATACCCGTGGATAGATTCGCATTCAAGAAGACACTTGCACGTGCATTTGCCTTACTTGTCCACGAAGCATCCGTTGCAATAACATAGAGTTGCGACGGGTCATCGTTGATAAAAGCCTTTACTGGGTGGTTACTATCCGCTCCAGATCCAGGCCAGTAGTTACTCCAAATTGTTTTTCCAGTGGTACTGGAGACATACTCACATCCCTGAAAAACACCCAGATGACTGACCGTACCACCGGCTGCATTAGCCGTGTGATCAATATACCCTGAAGCAAGAGGAATAACCAATTGCCCATGGTAGATTTTGTCGCTGTTATCTGAGGCGATTTCATAAGGAGTATACCCAGTAAGTCCAGTGGAATTGGCACCACCGCCCAATTTACTAATCGGACGAAGACCAAAGCTTCCATTAGAATTAGCCATGTTTATCTCCTAGTCCTCTTCTTGAGGACCTCCAAAAGTTACACGAGTCTGCCTGTCAGGTTTACTGATAGGCATTGCTGGATGTTGTTCGCGAGCTAAGTCGTTATCAACAGCAGTCATTTGATTGTGAGTCATGCCACGATAATAATCATTGCGTTCTTCAACAATCTCAACTGTTACTCTGGCTAAAAGAAGACCACCGACACCAATTACACCAGCATGTTTACCATCCTCGACGGTCGGGATATCAAAGTCTGGGTATTCTTCACCACGTACCAGTTCCCATCCCTCTCGAGATCGTGCTGCTACGTTTTTACGGTCATCAAAACCCATAACTTCTGCCCGTATCCACCGATGTCTGTAGCCTTCCGGTGCAGGCGGTGCGTCCAACATGGACGGTGGTTTCCAAGGTTCTCTGCGTGCTTGGCTAGCACGTGTTTGATTTGCCCTAGGCGTTCTCGTAGACTTTTGGCGAGTTGTGTTCTCAGTATTCATGATTAATCCCTCACATATTTAGCGTATTCTTCGAGTGGTACATTTAACCTCTTCGCAATCGCAACTTGAGAGGGCGTTAATCGCACAGTTTTTCGTCCACTTCTATTGCGGGATGCGGAAGCTTCGGCTGACGCAACCTTACGACTTCCCCCGTTACTTTTAGACTTAGAGTCGAATTTATGTGGAAACTCGGCTTTTAGTCTACTGTCCAGTTCAGCATAGTAGTCATCTGAGGAAGGGTCAAACCCCTCATCCTCTATAAGCCGCCTATGAATGCCGAAAGCCCCATATGTCATAACTTCGTCTTGACCAAACCAGTCATTTTTCTGAGCCCAAGCTTCCGCTTTAGGATCTGGTTCCGCAGCAGGTGCTGCGGGTGCTGCTGGCGCAGCAGTGGTTTGAGGGGTTTCTGCGACAGGAGTTTTCTCTTCTTCCGTAGCTTTTTCGGCTCGAACAGCCTTCAAAGTGCCTTTTTCAACGGTAAGATTAGCCAAAGCTTCTTGCGCTTCCACAATCTTATCTACGTCACCTGTCTCATGAGCTTGCTTTAAAATTTCTTTTGCCGAATCAATCTGGTTTGAAACTCTGCTCTCAAACTGTTCTTGATAACCCTTGTCAAGAGAATCAATACGCTGTTTGAGGTTTTCGTTTTCTTTCCGAACGCTTTCCGCATACTCAATTGCCGTTTGTTTCTGTCGTTCTTCTTCACGAAAACGCTTGGTAAGATTGTTTATTCGGCTCTTTACCCCAGAACTATATTCATCAAGTTCCTCTTCAGAAGCTTGCACGGGTTCTGGAGAATCTTCTTTCGCTCCTTGCGAAAGATTTACGTCTACCGATTCTTCCTCGGTATCTCCGATGTCAATTTTAGTTTCTTCAGGCATGGTTATCCTCCATGATAAAATTCTTCTTTCTACACATGCTTGATGTCGTCAGGCTCAAGAATTGTAGCAATGACCTCATCATCATTAATGATGCGTACTTCGCCACCCTCAATTTTAAATCGAGCGCCAGCGTAGCGGCCAATGCAAACCCAATCACCTTCTCCACACCAAGATTGCCCGTCTGGGCCAAATTTGTTTGGATCCTGATATGCAAGAGGACCTACCCTCAAAACATATGCAACCACCGTAGCGAGTGCTTCCCTATCACGAACAGCGTCGGGAATGTGAATGCCGCCATCTGTAGTGGCCTTGCCCATATAGGGCATAACAAGGAGTCTCCAGCCTGTGGGCTGGGGTAATCTCTCTTTTAAGTTTTTGGAAACCAAAGACGGATCGAGAACTTTCTCATCCTTCTTTATATATGCTGTTGCCAAAGTTGCTTCTTTCTGCTTTTTCTGCGAATCCAGTACATGATCTGGAACGTATAGAGTTTTAGTCATTCGTCCTCCGAAGATTGCAGAAGATCCTTGATCTCCTGTTCTGCGAACTCTAACCCCTTTAGTTCTCCGATAAGTTGCTTGTAAGACTCCATGTCTCTAGGGCTACCGTGAAGGATTGAGTCCTGGGTTAATTCTATGCGACCCTGTATAGCTTTTAATACAGAATAAGCAAAGGTCGTTGGATCAGCCATTTACTAAAAAGATCCTCTAAAGTTTTTGCCACTGATAGCTCCGCCGTCAGCGTATTTAATGGGGCCACGTTTTTCTTCTTTCATACCACCACGCATATAGCCGAGTTCATCGACCATGGCTCCACCCATGTTCTTTCCTTCAGCGTCTTTCAAAGCTTTTTGATAAGCTTTCTCCAAAAGATCGCCTGTTAGTTCGGCGGCAGTGTTCAAACCAATGCCTTGGACATCAACAACAAAGTCCCGTTTTTCCTCGTCGGTCATTTTGTTGTCTTGAACGATAACCTTTTTCTCTTTTTCTGCCATCAGAATGTCCCCTTTCCACCGTTGTCGTTGTAGGTGAACCCTTTTACTTGAGCGGGTGGGGTTCCCTTAATACGAGCCATTCCACCGTCAGCCATGTTCATCATGTCTGCATCGTTAATTCTTTTGGCTTTCTTCATAAGACCGCCAGCTTCACGCTCTGACATATCCATCTGTTCAGCCATCTGGTCGGTCATGCCACCGTCTCGCATACCGAGAGCCTTCTTTACACGGAGACGATCCGCATCTGAAATTGTTTTGCTAGACTCGTTTAGAATGCTCTTCATGTACTTTTCTTCAATACGGGCGCGATCCGCATCTGAAATAGTTCGGTTACCCTCGTTAAGCATCGTCTCCACTAACCGACGATCCGCATCTGAAATTGTTTTGCCACTAGCCATTATTTTCTCCTTCGTTTAACAGACTTAACTCTACGGGGCTTACCAGCCGGTTGGCCCAGACGTTTTTTCTGAGAAATCCTAGACCTCTTCTCAGACGAGGTTAGTTCCTTGGCCGTCTTAGGTGTCTTCTTGGAAACACGTTTACTCGGCCTGCAATAAGGTGTTCCTCTTTTTTCGCCTTTCTTTCTTCCGCAAGGCTTACCTGTCCTTACGTCAACCCAATCTTCCTTAAACCAACGCTTGAGAGCCGCCCCCTTTTTTGTCTTCCGAACAGCCATCAGAATATCCTGACTTGTCGCCCACCGTGCTTGGACATCACCGCCCCGCACCCGTTAGTCTTAACTGTCATTCCACCTTTTGCACGTTTCGTCTTGTTGCCCCAGTTCTTAGCGCCAACCTTTCGGCACTTGGCTATGGCTCCTGACGCATACGCAGACGGAAACACTTTGTATCGAGCTTTAACTTTTCTATAACAAGCGTCTTTTGCCATTTAGGTTTT